>MDSW01182462.1_pt1 | contig 49332 bp, 43 predicted proteins | sample 811171 | NCBI WGS metagenome assembly MDSW01 (sample SAMN05326641, study PRJNA326480) | marine metagenome | isolation source: seawater | place: Atlantic Ocean: North West | collected 2012
AAAAAAGACGAAACCTCAGGGGGCTCTTGCTTATTGTGCAATTCAGTTTTCAAAGAACATCGAGTCAAAAGACTCAAAATTCAACACTTCAAATAAAGGACTTACGTCCGTTGTTTGGGAGCGCCCCTCGACTGAAGGGCCGGACAAAATACGCTAAAAAAACACTAGGTCAACCTCTTTTTTAAAAAAAAATATATATACCAAATTAATGACTATCAGTTATTTGAATCATTATTAAAATATGGCTTTATAACTTCATTAAAAACTTTCTCTAATACAGATTCGGCTTTTTTAACATTTAGCGGGATCAGTTCAGGATTATCAGCATCTTTACCTAGCCAAGGAAATTCGAAAACCCCTTTAAAATCAGGTGTATTAGGCATATGCATGCGAACTAATTCTGCATTGTTAACTGTAGAAGCATCCTTCTCTTCTTGCTCCATCAATACAACGCTAGAAACTTTAAGCCCACGGCGTAAAGCTGCTTCTACAGTTAACAAAACATGATTAATCACTCCAACTCGATTTGGCGCCACAATAAATAACCGAGCCTCAATCTGCTGCCCAAGTGAAGCTACAGAATCTTGACCACTTATCGGAGCCAACAATCCCCCAGCCCCTTCTACCAACAAAATATCGCAATCTTGCCTTGCGATTACTCTCTTAAGCCTATCAACAATGTCACCAAAATCAATTTTACAACCAGTAGCCAATTCCCATGCAGCCGGTGAAACAGGCTCATCACAATACCAATAATTAAATTCAGCCTGAGCCCCATCACTACTTGCACTTTTTAAAAAATCAATATCTAAAGAAGCACCTGAACAAAACGGCTTAGTTAAATAAGTACGCAATCCTATTCCCATTAAATATTTACCCAACAATCCAGAAAACACTGTTTTGCCCACGCTAGTATCACTTCCAGAAATAAGAAAAGGAAACTTCTTTTGACCCGAAATCTTATTCAAAATCATAAGACAACTATGCAACTCAACCCAAAATCAGAAAACAAAAAAGGAAAAACACTTTCTCAAAACAGCGCAGCCAAATAGTCTGCTCAAGCCAAATAGATGCGATCAAAAGAAAAAAGACGAAAATTTGTAGAGGAACCTAGGCTTCTCAAAATGTCAGATAAGCTGACCGAAATCGTAATTTATTTCATGATCATCTTTAGCCCTTGGGCCTTTGGCTCCACAGAATCATGGTCAATATGGACAATGAATTATTCCGCTTTTGCACTGGGATTACTTTTAATCATTAAAACAATTACAAGATTATTTACCAGATATGAACCTTGGGAGAAAAAAAGAAAAAACACATTAAACCTTAAGCAAAAACGTCTTAACCTCATAAATAAAATTTGTAATATAACCCTCTTGCTCAGCATGTTTTTACTTCTTGCTTATATTCTGACAAGTGCAATCAACGCTAGGGCATCCTTTAATCTCCAGTCTCACGAGTACACTTTTTTCGAAGGATTTAATAAGGCATTACCACATAGTTATGATGCTCAAGCAACTTGGTCTGTCTTCTGGCAATATTTAGGCCTAATTATTGTATTTTGGGCCATCCGCGATTGGGCGAAAGGAGCCCTCAAGGATCCCCAAATTTTAAATTCAATAAATCCTCGAATAAAACAATTAATATTTTTATTTTGCATTAATGGAGGGGTATTGGCCTTGCTGAGCATAATACAACGTTCATATTACGACGGGCAAAATGGGCGACTACTTTTTCTAATCGAGCCAACAATGAATATTAGTAGCAACACACACTTTGGGCCATTCGCTTACCGCTCAAATGCTGCCTCTTTTTTAAATCTAGTTTGGCCAATTTGCCTTGGCTTATTCATGAGCTTAAGTCACGAAAATTTAGGACAAAGAAAAAAACGATTTGGCAATGGCCCCGAAATGATTCTTATACCCATTTTAATACTTTGCTTAATTGGCACTATAATTTCGACTTCAAGGGGAGGAAGCTTAGTGATGCTTGGTTTACTTGCCATAACAACAATATTAATTATTTTTAAAAAAAGTAGCACTAAATCAATAAGATTTACTCTTATTTTCTCACTATTCCTGGGGCTAACTGGATCAATTTATTTTGGCTGGGATGCTTTAGAAAGCCGATTGATGAACATATTTACCGATAAAATGAGCAACAGAACTTATATATATGAAGTTACCAATAAAATGATTTCTGAATATCCGATTTTCGGATCAGGTCCCGGGAGTTTTGAAACTGTAGCCCAATTTGAATTAGGAGGCACTTTCCCATTTTGGGAATCATGGGCGCACAATGATTACTTGGAGTTTATTCTAACATTTGGAAAATATGGCACATTAATTATAATACTTTTAGCAGCGGTAATTAGCTTACAAGCTATAATAGGCATCTTCTTTACCAATAATAGAAACCTTTTAATTTATGGGCTAGTCGCTCTGATAGGAATATCCATACATGCTTTCCGAGATTTCCCTTTACAGGTTCATTCGATTCTTTTCTCAATAGTATTAATCACTGCTATAATATCAACCTCTTCCAATGAAGATCACTATAAAGTATATCTAACAAAAAAATAATGCTGCATAACCATTTAATTAAATGATCATTCTATATATGGTTTATATTCTGGAATCAATTCATTTAATTTAACTTTAATTTGAAGAGGCTCCATATTGTGACTATTTTCGAAATAATTATATTTCTTTAAAACTAAAGCCGCACTTTTATCGACATCTGATATAAGTCTCAAAATTTTTGGATGATCAGTAGGGGCCAAATTCTCAGCGCGATGACTTAATTCTTCAAACAACTTTTCCCCTGGTTTAAGGCCAATAAATTTAATTTCTATATTTTTACCCAAATTATATCCATGCAATTCAATAAGCTGTTTAGCTAGATCAACAATTTTAACAGGCTCACCCATATCGAGCACAAAAATTTCACCTCCATTCGATTGAGCGCCTGCTTGTAGTACAAGCCCTACCGCCTCTGGAATTGTCATAAAATAACGAGTAACATCCGGATGGGTAACAGTGACAGGTCCTCCATTACTAATTTGCTCTTCAAATATTGGTATAACACTTCCTGAAGAACCGAGCACATTACCAAAACGTACAGCCATTAATTTAATTCTAGACACATTACTAGCAGCCACACTTTTTAAATATATTTCAGCTAGCCTTTTAGTAGCTCCCATAACACTAGTTGGGTTGATAGCCTTGTCGGTAGATATTAACAAAAAATGGCTAACATTATTTTTTATAGATAAATCAATTAACTTCTTGGTCCCAATTGTATTGTTTTTAATGGCTTCTGAAGGTTGATTTTCCATCAAGTATACATGCTTGTGCGCAGCTGCATGAAATACAATTTTAGGCCTAAAACTTTTAAATATAAAATCCATCCTAAGTTCATCCAAAATATCCGCGACAATGGGGACAGTGTTAACAAGGCCATCAGACTGTAATTCTTTTTGTATATTAAAAACTGCCCCTTCACTCCGGTCTACTAAGATCACACTCATTGCTCCAAAATTTGCCAATTGCCTAGATAATTCACTTCCGATGCTACCACCAGCACCAGTGACTAAAACAGTTTGATTTTTTACATGACTAATAATTTTCTCGGTATTTAGATCAATTACATCTCTTTGCAATAAATCTTGAATTTGTATTTTACGCAATTTACTTATCTGAATTTTACCAGATGCTATATCTCTAATCGAAGGAATGATCTCGCATTCAATATTAGATCTATTTGCGATTTGTACAATTTCTCTGGTTCTTTTAACTGCAGATGAAGGCAGTGCTATAATTATTTTATCTAATTTATATTCAAAATCTCCAGTTAATATTAAATCCGGTTCTCCTAATATAGGAATACCATGTAGCTGAGAATTAATTTTACTAGGATCATCATCAAAAAATACAACAGGCTTAAGCTCATATTTTTTTGTCATTAGCATTTCTTTAGCAATATTAGATCCAGCGTAGCCGGCTCCAACTATAGCAACATTTAAAAACTTACTTCCTTTGTACTCTTTATCCCTTAATTGCTCTCTGTATAATCTTATCATTAACCTCAATCCAGATAGCCCCATAAATGATAAAATATAATCGATTAATACAACTCCTCTCGGTGGAATATAATTAAGATCATTAATTAATAAAAATGAGGCTAGCATCACAACAAGCGAACTTGAAGTTGTAGCGAAAAATAATTTAATTAAGTCTCTTATACTAAAGTAGGCAAGCAGTCCTGAAAACTGATTCGCCAAAAACAGCATAGTAAGTTTTATAGGGATTATCCAAATGGACGAATAAAATAGATCATTCCTGTAAGAAGATGGAGGATTAAAGTCGAATCGAAATTGCCATGAAATAAAATAGCAGCAAAAAGATCCGAACGAATATAATAATAGCAAAAAGAATAACTTTTTGTATTTTATATAAAAATTTTTTAATTCTTTCATTATAATAATTGGATATTAATTAAGCTCCCTTATTTTTAGAATTCTTAAAACACCATTCCGAATAGAAGAAAAAAACTAGCCATATAGAAATAATAGAAAAAGAAATAATTAATTTGTAAGATGATGTGTAACTAAGAAAATTAGAAACTAACACTACTACAATTAATTGTAATATTGCATATGTTAAGGAAACTTGAACATGAGTTTTACCAGCTCTATAAAGTTTTTGATAAAAATGTTCATTATGAGCTAAATACCATTTTTCTTTATTAAAGAATCTTCGGGCTAATGTAATACTTGTCTCTAAAATATAATTAATATGAAGAAGTATTAATGGGATAAAATATTTTTGCCCAAAATGTAGTAATATCCAAAACAAATTAACTGATATAATAAATCCTAGTGTTATACTCCCAACATCACCTAAAAACATTCTTGGCTTAGGAAAATTATATGGAAGAAACCCTAACATACAGCATCCTAAAAAAATATTATAAGTTAGCGGAACCAAATCAAGACTAACACTGTCTGAAGACAAAATTACAATAGTTCCAAAAGTCGAAATTATAGCTTGCAAAGCTGCCATTCCATTCATCCCATCCATAAAGTTAAAAGCATTGGTATATCCAACAATAAAGATTGTAGCCAATGCTATTAGTAAATAACTATTAATCTGCGAATATATAATATTATTCGAATATAAATTGGTTAATATAATAACTGTAGCTAGAGCCGAAACAAAGTGAACTATTATTCGTATAATAGAATTTAAATTAAACAAATCATCGTAAAACGAAGTAAAAGAAACTAATAAAATAAGTAAAATATAAAAGTTAGTATTCATATTATAACTAAATAAGATAACAGATAAAATATATGCTAATATGACAGATATTCCTCCCCCTCTGACTATAATTTTCTTATGACTCGAACGTGAATTTGGTTTATCAATTACATTATAATAATTGAGCATTACATATAGCGGAAGCCCAATAATCAAAGTGAATATAAAAATAAATATATATTTAATCTCTACCACTTAATTAATCTCTTCGATTTTCAAAATTAAATTTTGGCATAAAACCTAATTCTTTAATTTTATTGTTACTATAACTAGTTCCATTAAATAATTTATTATAAAAGTGCATATTTATAGGAATACGAATAAAAAAATTAATAAATTGCCCTAATCTACAGACAAAGAGAAAAAATATTTTAGGGAAAGAATAATATTTTTTAACACAATTTTCAGTAGTCAAAATTTTTGTGATTTTACTAGCATTATATTCATAGCCATCTGTAACTTGATAGATACTAAACCGACTCCTATCTTTACTTACAATTAATGTTATTGCACTAACAACATCTTTGACATGAACCATTGAAAAATAACTGTTAACATGTGGTATTGTCGGCAGAAACGATCTTTTTGAAAATTCTTCCAATTTTTTTAAATTTCCAATTAGTTCTGGGCCATAAATCAATGCCGGGCGAATAATTAAGACATTTAAATTAGTTGATTCTGTAATTTCTAATAAAGCTAATTCCGCTTTTCTTTTACTTTTGCCATATATTCCATCTGGAATAAATTCATCCTCCTCATTAATTATTTCTTTTTTGCAGTCTTTAGGAGTATTAGCTTTAATACTGCTCACATATACGAATTTCTTTACTCCGCATTTTGCCGATTGGCTTGCTAGTTTTTTAGTTGCTAAATAATTTAACAAATCATAATCATGATTATCTTTCTCGCTATTAATATCATGTGTAACAGCTGCTAAATGATAAACTATATCAATTCCACGCAATGTTTCACATGATATGGATTGGATATTTAGATCACATTGAACGTTATTATATTTATTATCTAATTTTTCCCTTGATATAAGCGTAATATTATTTTCATTGTCGTCTAATGCTCTTACTAAATAATTACCAAGATATCCAGTTCCTCCTGTAATTAATATGTTCATTATTTTTTAAAAACATTTTTTGTACACACTAAGAATTTGAGGGAAAATTGCATCATTAGAATAAATTCGCTTAACTAAATCTATATTCCTTCTACCCATTGTTTCTCTAACGGATTTGTTAATTATCAAATACTCGATGGCTATTGCTAATTTAAAGGAATCCTTAACTGGCACTAAAAGTCCATTGTAGTTGTGTTGTATAATTTCTCTGCACCCAGGGATACTAGTGGCAACTATAGGCTTACCAGATGCTGCCGCTTCTAATAAACATTTCGGAAGTCCTTCTCGATAACTTGGCAATACAGCTATATGACTATTTCTCCATATTCTGCTAATTTCATTGGAGTGACCTAACCATTTGATGATTCCTTCTTTTTCCCACTGTAAAATTTGCTCTTCAGGAATAGATGTAGGATTATGCCGGTCAGGACTTCCAACTAAATGGAAAATACATTTGTTATTATATTTTTTATTTAAAATTCTTGCGGCATTAATAAACTCAATAATCCCTTTATCATAAAGCATTCTTGTTACAATTGTAACAATAATTGGCCCAGATATTTCTTTATAATGTGAATATTTATTATGATCGACACCGGATCCTTTTATCAAAAAGGTATTTTCCTTTTTCAATCCAAATGAATTTATCAAGTATTTATAATCATGTTTATTTTGGGCAATTGATTTAGTTGTATTATTTGTGCTAAAAATAAAAATATTAGTTAATATAAACCTTATTAAATTTTCTAATAAATTTTTCTTCTTATCTGAATCTGTGAATAAGTATCCTAGACCTGTATAAGAATTAACCATATTAAATTTTAAAAAAATTGATATGATTGTTGAATACAAAATTGGCTTAATTGCCACATTATGTATTATACTTGGTTTTTCTATGTATATGACTTTGAAAAGTTTAAACAAAATTATTGCACTTGATATAACATTTAAACTTTTTCTTTTAATATTAAAAGGGATGACTCTAATCCCGCAAGATTCAATCATTTGCTTGAAATTAGAAACATTAGTTAAAACTGCTACACAATAATTATGCTTAATCAAAAACTTGGCTAAATCGAGCCTATGAGAAACAAAATACCAATCCTCTGTTACAATAAATAAAATTAATTTTTTCCTATTATTTTCCACTATAGTTTTTTAACCATAACTCCAATACTAAAATTGAGTATTTTAAATATGTAGTGTTTTTTCCTTCCATAATATCTCCATTAAACAATTTAGTAACAAAATTTTTATCTAAATAATTATACACCTTTGCATTATTATTACTAAATAAATCCATAATTAAACATTTAAAGTCTTTATTAAGCCATTTTTTCATAGGGATCTCAAATCCCCTTTTAGGCGCATTTAAGACTTCATTTGGAATAACATTTTTGTATGCATCACGAAGAACTGATTTAGTAGAACCATTACGAAATAAAAATTTGCTTGGAATATTTACTGAAGCTTCTGCAACTTCATGATCCAAAAGTGGAGATCTAGCCTCAACAGATACAGCCATGCTTGCCATATCCATTTTTACAAGCAAGTCACTAAGTAATATAAGATTAACATCACAATTCATCATTTTACGAACATTACACTCACCACTATCAAAAAAGGAATTAATTAAATTTTCGGTTGGATTCATGTTCTTTTTTTTCCATACATTTTTTTTGTCAGCCTCATTGAGCATATCATATGTCCACGCTAAATATCTATCAGCCGGATTCATATTTGCTCCTTTTGCAAATCTTTTGAGCATGCCAATTTTATTTCTTCTATTACTATTTTTAGTAGAAATAATTTTGTCAAAATATTTTAATAATTTAAGGCTAAGAAAATTAAGATTATCTAATTTATGAGATGCATAATATCTTCTATATCCACCAAATAACTCGTCCCCTCCGTCACCATTTAATAAAACCGTTACATGTTGTTTGGCTAACTTACATATTCCATAACTCGGTATGGCACTTGAATCTGCATATGGTTGATCATAGTGCTCGACTAATTTTAATAGATCATCTAAAGGAGTAGAGTAAAGTTTTAGCCGATAATTTTTTACTCCTAAAAAATCAGATGTCCTGCTGGCAATTTCTGATTCATTCAAATTTTCATCTTCATTCTCAACTGTGTAGGTTTTCAAATCATCACCATATATTTGTTTTGCTTCGTATGTCACTACAGTTGAATCAATCCCGCCAGACAACAAAACACCAAGAGGCACGTCACTTCTTAATCGGATTTGAACAGATTTTTGTATTTTTTTTCTGACATCTGTCAATATTTCTTCGTAATCATGCGAATATTTAATTTTTGCATTTAAATCCCAATACTTTTTATGAACTATTCTCTCATCCTTAATAACAATATAGGATCCCGGCTCAATTGTTTTTATTTCGTTATAAATTGTATTTGGCTGAGGTATAAAAGATAGTGACAAATAATCATAAATAGCCTGATCTGATAAAGTTAAATTGATTTTACTATCAGATATTAATGATTTTAGCGCTTTAATTTCCGATGCAAATAAAAATATATTATTATAGTTATAATAGTATAAAGGTTTTTTCCCAAACCTATCTCGAGCAATATACATTAAATTTTTCTCAGTATCCAAAATAACAAATGAAAACATCCCCCTCAATTTATTTACAAATGTTCTCCCATATTCTTCATAAAGATGAACTAAAACCTCTGTATCGCAATTAGACTGAAATTTATGACCTTTATTAATTAAGTCTAACTTCAATTCTCGGTAATTGTAAATTTCACCATTTTGCGCTGCCCAAATTTTTTTATTTTCATTACATAATGGTTGATTACCATTTACTGTATCAATAATTGCCAATCTTCTTGCAGCTATAAATGACTTAGATCTGATCAAAATTCCATGATCATCGGGGCCGCGATGAATAATTGTATCTAATGCTCTATTAATATCTCCTTTATTATAGCTAGCTGACCCAAAACCTCCAATTATACCACACATTTTATTTACTAGTTAACCAATTCTGAAACATCAATATATTCCATATTAAGCTATGTGAATTGTCCTTTTTACATCTATTCCAGATTTTATTTACAAGTTCATAATCTAAATATCCTTGTTCCTTTATGACTTTTTCACTTAACAAATCATTAGCCCAATCATTTAAGGGCCCTGCCAGCCACTCTTGCAAAGGAATACCAAAACCCATTTTGGGGCGCTCTGTTAACCTTCTTGGCACATACTTATCTAATTCTTTTTTCAAAATTAATTTACCATTTTTATTTTTTATTAATTTATTCCTTGGTAATTGAAATGCATATTCTACCAACTTGTAATCTAAAAATGGAACTCTTGTCTCCAAGCTAACACTCATTGCAGCCCTATCTACTTTAGTTAAAATATCGTCTGGCAAATAAGAATGAATGTCTAAATATTGCAAGTATCTCTCAATACCGAAATATTTAGTATTATCTCTATTGAAAATACTTCCTGCTGAATTTATATTAGTTTTAGAGCCTAAAACTATATTATCTATTCCAGATGTATGACTAATAATTTCATAATAAAAATTACGTAGATTATTATTCTTCAACAAGTAAGATATTTTATTTTTTTTTGATTTTGTTAATAAATCTCTGCTAAAAAACAATGTAAATATTTTATTCAGTAATTCATAAGGGTAGCAATTAAGCATACTGGAAAAACTTTCCCTTATGCCCATAGGAATATTGTTAAGCACCCTCCATAAACGATGAGTTAGTATATATCGAGGGTAACCAGCAAATAATTCGTCGGCTCCATCACCTGTAAGTACTACCTTGACCTTATCCTTTGCTAAAACAGAAACTAAAGTAGTTGGAATTTGTGATGAATCACCGAATGGTTCATCGTAAATATGCGATAGATTAGGGATAACGCCTAATGCATCACGTTTTGTTACGTACTGTTCGGTATGATTTGTGCCTAGATAATTAGCAATCTCCTTTGCGTAATTTGCTTCATTTAAATTTTGATAATCATATCCAATAGTAAATGTATTAATTGGGTTTAAAGAATTTTTTTGCATCAATGCAACGACTAAAGTCGAATCTATTCCCCCTGACAAAAATGCTCCAATTGGCACATCTGAAACCATTTGGCTCTGTATTGAAGTTTCAAGTTGATTAATAACTTTTTCTTCAAAATTTACATCGTCATAAGATTTATAATTATTTTCAATCGAAAGTTCCCAATATTTAGATATCTTGTAGTCATTTTCATTAGCACCTTCTAAGTGAATAGTTAAGAATGATCCTGGACTCAATTTATTACAATTTTTATATATTGATAATGGAGTAGGCACATAACTTAATCTCATATATTGAGATAAAGCGTTCCGATCTATTTCCAATGAAAACATTGAATTCTCCTTTAATGATTTTAATTCAGAACCAAATATAAATACTCCGTTACCCCACCCATAATATAATGGCTTTTCCCCTATTCTATCTCTTCCCAAAAATAGTTTTTTTTCTTTCTTATCCCAAACAGCCATAGCAAACATGCCATTTATTTTCATAAGAGTTTTTTCAACGCCATAAAAACTAATACACTCTATAATTGTTTCAGTATCAGAATGACTATTCCATTTTGTATTTTTTCCATCAATTGAAATCTCTAATTCATGTCTTAATTTATTGTTATTGTACAATTCACCGTTATACACAATCACATATCTAGAACATTTTGATACCATTGGCTGATTCCCATTGGCACTAAGATCAATTATAGATAATCTACTATGCCCCAAAGCAATACCGTCGTTTGAATCTAGCCAACTTCCAATGTTATCGGGACCTCGATGTTCAATGGAATAAGTCATTTTTTGAATAGTATTTCTTATATTCAATTCAGATGACTTATAATTAATAAATCCCGTTATTCCGCACATATTAGTATATTAATTTATTATACATTTGAATACATCATGCGATATTTCTTCATAGTAGAAACAATACTAAAATTATTTTCTATTCTCTTTCTTAAGTTTACTCCTAATTCAAGTTTTTCATCAGTTGATAAATTTATTATGTCATTAACTTTTGAAACTAAATCTGCCACATCATTTATTTTAATAATATTTTTTCTATTACCCATAATACTAACCACATCTCCTACGCATGTTGATACGCAAGGGACTTCGCTTGCCATTGCTTCGCCTATTACATTTGGAAAGCCCTCAGTAATGGATGTTAAAACCAAACAATCAATAATTTTTAAAATATCGTTTATATCATTCCTTTGGCCTAAGAGATGGAACTTATCTTTTAAATTTTCATGGTTAATACTATTAACTAGTTTTTTATTATTCCAATTAATATTTACACCAATTAATAAGAATATAATTTTTTTACCGTATATTTTATTCAATAACGCAGCAGCTCTGATAAAATGATCATGATTTTTTAATGGATCATACCTTGCCACCATTCCGCATACAAAAACATCCTGATTAATTTGAAGGCCTTCCCTAATTTTTTCTCTTATTTTTTTATCAGCTTTAAATTCTTCAAGATTAAATCCATTAGGTATTATATGGCTATTTTCGTTAAACATTCCAAGTTTACGATGTTCAACCAAACCAGCTTTTGAATTAAATATTATTCCATCAACTTTTTGTGAACGTACACTAAGAATATATCTAATTATTCTTGTTGTATATGAAATATCTGAAACTGCTAAATGAGAACATCTTATATTCCAAATAACTTTATACTTCTTATACAATATTTTTATAATTAAACCTAAAATGTCCGCATGATATAACCACGTTTGTACTATGTGTGGTTTATATTGATTTAAAAATTTACAAATTTTATATATCCCAACTAATGCAGTAATAAAGTTATTAATATTAAGATTAATAAGTTGTACATTATTTAATTCAGCTATATCTGAATACTTTTTGGAGCTTGTTGTTAACGATATTATTGATTGATTAAATTCGTTTTTATCTAAGTTCGACGAAATTGAGATTAGATTCTTTTCTGCTCCACCATGCTCTAAAGTTGTTATGATGTGCAGAATTCTAATCATTCACTTTTGCATATAATTTATATCTATATATAATCCATTTAGGAAAATTGATAATTTGTTTTATTGTTACTAACAAAGCACAATAAAAACCAACAGCTATCCCTCCAGTTTTATAAGTGGCATTATATGTTGCAAAAATAAAAGCAGCAACTGCTGTAACTAGTGAAAACTTTTGCGACATATCTTGATATTTTATTCTTTCAGCACTTGTCTTTTTTACTTCTAAGTAATTAAAATTTACATTAGGCACATAAATAAAATTACCCATAATACCAGCAGACAACATCATTGGAAGATCTGGCCACCATGAGCAATATGAATAGGGTATCTTTTTAACATGCCTAGTTCTCCACAACCCATAAATATGAAAGCACTGCATAAAGGCAATTTTGTTAATTCTTGAAATCTTTTTCATATTCGCAGTGTCAAAATCGAATTGCTTTTTATTGAATGTATTATCGTCAATATTATTTATAAATAAATCACCAAAAGCTAATACTGCCTTTTCATTTTTCTGCAATTCTAGTGTTAATTTTTCTATATATTCTAGATCTCGGGTATCATCATGAGCCGCCCACATAAAATACTCACCATTAGCTTTATCTAAAACGAATCTAAAATTATCATATGCTCTAATAATTTTATCTTGGCAATAGTATTTAATTCTATCATCGGTTTCACTTAATTGCTTTAAATATTTTGAACTTCCGTCGTCGGATTTATTATCTGAAATAATTATCTCCAAATTCTGTTCAGTCTGATCAGTTATTGATTTTAAAGCTGACTCTAGATATTTGCCTCCGTTTCGTATGGGCATACCTACAGATACAAGAGGCTTATTATTCATAAAATTAATTAACTCTCTTTAAGAAACCATCTGGAGATACTGTTATTAAAAGCTTATTACATATATCTTTATCTATTATAAAGTTATGATTATCTGCGATGAATTTTTTAACAGCTGTTTTTGGATTGTTATTTTGCCCCCATGGCCTATCCGGATAAGTTCCTTCCGGTAGATCATTGACAATTGTATCAAAGACGACGCAATAACTATCTATTGAAACTAACGACGCATAAGCTAATAATTCACTATAAACATGATCGAATGTATGATTAGAATCTAAACAGATTAAAATCTTTTCATAGCTTTCCGCATAATTATGAACTTTTTCGATAATTTCATCTGATATGCTAGATCCTTCTAGCATATCGATTTTATTAGACATGCTATGTTCTAATATTTTTTCTTTATTATGTTTTCTAATATCTATATCAATTCCAAGTACTCTTCTTTTTGATTCCTTAAGATGTAATGTATCTTTTTTTTGCTCATGGCAGTCTTGTATATCTAATAATGTGAGCATTGATGCGCTAAATATTAATGATCCTCCATGCGCGATACCAGTTTCAATTATTAAATCAGGTTTTACCTTCCAGATAATTTCCTGCATAGCTAGCACATCCTGCGGGTATTGAATTATAGGCCTGTTTTGCCATTTAAAGTTATAGCAATATTTAGGAATTGTTGATTCGCTCATAAAGTTATTCGCGATATCAATTAATTTCTTATTTTTACTTATTGCATCAATCCTATCTACTATTTCTTCATCAAACATTTTCATTTAAATTTTTCCAACAACAAAATTTGGGTCATCTTCATTTTCTGAATTAACTCCAAATCGTAAAAGATTTTTTTTATTATAATCATTTGCTATTTTTTCAGCTAATTGTCTCACTGAAATGGGCAAGCCGGAACAAATATTTTTAGGCCCTTTTTCATTTCCAATAGCAAGTCTTACTATTTGTCTTCCCGCTTCTTTAACATCTAAATAATCTTTAACTTGATTTCCGCTACTTAAATTAACGACCCTATCCTCTTTTATTGCCTGAATAATATAAGGCACTAATCTCCTTGAATCATCACCTTCTCCAAATAAATAAAATAATCGACACCAGGTAAAATCAATTTCTAATGATTTGAAATAATTTGATAAAGCCATGTAAGCCCCCGCTTTTGCTCCTGCATAGGGAGTTTTTGGATTTAAAGGAGTGTCATCAGCATCTAAAAGGCCGTACTTTAAATCATATTCAACACAAGTCCCAATCCCCACAAATTTTCGTATTCCGGCAATAGCTGAAGCTTTTGCCATATTCAGAGTTCCAATTAAGCAGTCTATATTTTTTTCTGATTTAACATATTTCCCTGGTTCAGCATACCAAGCTAAATGAATAATTATATCAACATCTTTTAAAACATCACTCCACCAATCAATAGTTTCACTAAAAATGTCCTTTGAATAAATTATTGATTCAATATTATTATTTTTGAGTTTTTTATCAATTTCACTCCTCAATATCAGCCTATATCTTTTATTTTGAACATTTAACTCCTTCAGAACTTGCCTGCCTACAAATCCACTAGCACCAGTTACTAATATTAAATCGCTCATTTGATAATTAACTCTGGAATTGCTGTTATAAATTTTGCTTCACTATAATATTCAGATTTAACTTCATTAATAATTTCATCGGATAAATTCCAAGGTAATATTAATATATAATCCGGTTTATATTCTGTAATTGATGAAGGATGTAAAATAGGAATTTTACTCCCTGGCATAAATTTATTTTGTTTATTTGGATTTTTATCTACAATAAATTTTATTAAATCTGATTTAATCCCAGAATAGTTAATTAGAGTATTACCTTTAGCAGCAGCGCCATATCCTATTACTTTCTCTTTATTTTCTTTTGCATTTATTAAAAATTTCAACAAGTTATTTTTAACTTTTTCTATTTTTTTGATAAACCCAAAATAATAGTTTAAATCGTTTAAACCTAAATTGGTTTCATTTTCCTTAGCAGTTCTTAGCAACAAGCTTTCGTTATTACTTTTTGAATATTTCTGATTTTTAGCATAAACCCTTAAGCTTCCGCCGTGTGTGGATAAATACTCTATATCATAAATGTGCAAACCATTATTTTTGAATATTATTGTTAACGAAGTTAAACTTAAATATGAGAAATGCTCATGATAAATTGTATCGAATTGTATATTATCAACTAAATTTACTAAATATGGAAATTCAAATGTAGCTGTTCCGTTTGGTTTTAATAAAGCCTTAAATGCTTTTAAAAAGTCATTAATATCCGGCACATGAGCCAGAACATTATTAGCTATAATTAAATCGGCAGATTTCTCATTAGCCACTAGCTCATATGCTAATTTTTCAGTAAAAAAATTTTCTACAATTTCAATCCCTCTTTTCTTTGCCTCATTAGCAGTCCCGGTAGTTGGCTCAATTCCATAGCATGGAATATTTTTGCCCTTAACAAATTGGAGCAAATATCCATCATTTGCTGCAATTTCTACAACGTTACTATTTTCATTTAATCCAAGTTTTTGAACTATAAGATCAACATAATTTTTTGCATGGTTAACCCAAGATGATGAAAATGAACTATAATAAGCATAATCATCAGAAAACATTTCTTCACTTGCCACATAATCATCTGTTTGCACCAACCAACATTTATCGCACACAAGAACGTTTAACCGGTACCATGTTTCCGCATCATTTAATCGCTCTTCCGACAAATAAGAATTTGAAGGTGGAGCACTACCAAGATCTGCAAAAGAATGAACTAAATTATGACCACAATGTCTACATTCCATGTTATATAACTACTCCTTCAAACTTATTATTTATATATTTATAATTTCTATCTTTTTCAGACATTCCCTCAATATTTTCTGGCCATTTTATATTTATTAATGGATCCATAGGATTGAGACCTCCCTCTGATTCTTTGAGATAATTTGCAGTATGAAAATATAATAATCTGCACTTCTCCGATAGTGTTTGAAAACCATGTGCAAACCCCTTTGGTATAAGTAGGCTTTTCCCGTTATTTTGATTCAGAATTTCACCATGCCAATTTAAAAAAGTCGGTGAATTATTTCTTAAATCTATTGCTACATCAAATATTTCGCCTTCTAAACATGTTATTATTTTATCTTCCGAATTAGGTGGATACTGATAATGCATTCCCCTAATAATTCCTTTGTTAATTGTTCTGGTTTCATTTATTTGAACTACATTTCCAATTGAACTAATGCTGTTTATTTCTTTCTGGCAATAATGGCGAATAAGTGAGCCTCTCTTATCCTTGAAAATATTTTTAGTAATAATAAGTAGTCCATTTAATTTAGTCTCCTTAAAACTCAATTTATTACTCATAATTTTTAATTAAATCATTTGTGTAAATGTCAATTTGATTGATTGAAAAATTAGTAATATTGGAATTATTATTCCAAGCTTTGTACCAATCTACGCATTGGTGTAATGCTTGAGATAAATTCCATACAGGTTTCCACCCTAATTTACTTATAGATTTTGAACAGTCTAATTTTAAATAATTAGCTTCATGCGGATATTTATTATTATCAAGGCTCCAGCTTGCATTGCCTCCCCAGTATTTTACTAAAATATTTGCTACTATCGAAACCGGTTTGGCATCTTCATTATTTGGCCCAAAATTCCAAGCTTCGGCATATTCTTTTGATTCAAATAATTTTTGACTTAATAATATATAACCAGCTATCGGGTCCAAAACATGTTGCCAGGGCCGAATGGCCATTGGATTTCTAATAAGTAGCTTTTCATTGCCTATAAATGCTCGAACAGCATCCGGAACTATTCTATTTTCAGCCCAATCCCCTCCACCAATTACATTACCAGCTCTTGCCGTCGCCAGCCTTTTGTTATTTTCGTCAAAAAAAGATCGTCTATATGATGAACTAATTAATTCCGAGCACCCCTTACTGCAACTATATGGATCATGCCCCCCCATGGGCTCATACTCTCTATACCCCCAGTGCCATTCTTTATTTTCATAGCATTTATCTGTAGTAACATTCAATAATGATACAACTGATTTACATTCACGAGCAATTTCTAATAAATTTACAGTGCCCATTATATTTGTTGAATATGTTTCTATAGGATCAGTATAAGATTTCTGCACAATTGGCTGAGCAGCTAAATGTATAATTATTTCTGGCTTAGTGAGATAAATTATTTTCTTTAAGAACTCATAATCCCTTATATCTCCTTTATAATTCTCATAATCAACTTCTTCTGAAATAAAAGATTTTCTATTTTCTTCTTCCAATGAAAATCCAATTACATTAGCACCAAGTTTAACTAACCATAAAGAAAGCCATGTCCCTTTAAATCCTGTATCACCAGTAATAAATACTTTTTTCCCAGACCAAAAACTTTTATTAATTACCATATTTTCCATGGCGCATTACCTTCATTCCATAAATTATTCAAAATATTCTTTTCTCTTAAAGTATCCATTGGCTGCCAAAAGCCATCGTGCTTATAAGCATATAATTCGCCATCAATCGCAAGCGATGATAATGGCTCTTGTTCCCATATGGTTGAAGTACTGCACTTTATTCTATTTATAACTTTAGGATTTAGAACAAAAAATCCACCATTAATCCAGCTACCATCGCCATCTGGTTTCTCCTGAAAGTTCTCGACTTGATCTTTATTCCCAAATTTTATTGCTCCATATCTACCTGGAGGCCTTGTTGCAGTTAAAGTAGCCAATTTACCATGTTCATTATGAAATTTAATTAAATTTGAAATATCGACATCACCGACTCCATCCCCATAAGTAAAACAAAATGATTCTTCATCCTTTATATAATCATATACTTGCTTTAACCGTCCTCCAGTCATCGTATTTTCTCCAGTGTCGACTAAAGTAACATTCCACGGTTCCACTTTATTTTGGTGAACCTTAATGGAATTATCACTCATTTTAATAGTAACATCGGACATATGCATAAAGTAATTTGCAAAATATTCCTTTATAATATAGCCCTTGTAACCACAGCATATAATAAAATCATTAATACCATAGGCCGAATAAATCTTAAGGACATGCCACAATATTGGCATACTTCCAATTTCAATCATCGGTTTTGGCTTTAATTCGGTCTCCTCACTCAAACGCGTACCAAGGCCCCCTGCTAGTATTACTGCTTTCATAATTTAAAATGCCTCTTCAATCATTTTTTTATATTGATCTGTATTATTAACAGAATCATCAAAAATATTTTTTGCAATAGTCTTTCCGCTTTCCATATTTGCAAAATTTGGTTTTATATTATCAATGTATGATAAAAAGAATTTGTTAATTTTCTCGAATCTTCCTGAATCATTCTCATATTCTTTATTGAGCAATACTCGAAATAAAATTCTTGGTAAATCTTTGATGTTCTTAACTTTATAATAAACATCAGAGTAGGAATGAAAAGTTCTCCCTAGGCAAATCACAGGTTTATCCATTGCACAGGCTTCTAGGCCAATAGAACCACTTATAATTATAACAGCACTAGCCTTTCTAAGAATATCTTTACTGTCGTAATCGGAAATCTGTACATTGTGCAACTGGTTTATAAACTTGTATTGCCACAAAGGCCTAGTTCCCCTTCCTCTTGGATGTTCCTTAACAATTAATGTGTAATTAACTGGCAAGGACATAGAAATAGACTCAATTAATGAAATTTGATTACTGTATCTCAACCCATTTACTAAAGTAGAAGCTTCAGGCTGAAAATGCATTGGAAAAAATACAAAATTTTCAGGAAAGTCGACAATAGTATTTCTTTTTAAATAAAAACTAATTCTTTTAAGTCTATAAGCTCTTAATATATTAGCTTTAAATTTTATAAAAGGATCGATTTTATAAAATTCAATATACTTATCTCTTAAGTAATTTTTTTTGAGATATGAGAATAATTTCCAGATATTTGGTGTTATTGGCTTTTCAAAATCGTTTTTCTTATAAATATAAGTTAAAGTTTGCTCATGTTTATAATTTAATAGACTTTTCTTATAATCATTAATTCGAATTAATTCAGCATTTGTTAATTCTCTTTTCTTTAATTTCATATAACTACTAATCATTGAATATGACTCAAGATATGGAGTATTCCCAATATAATGCCCGGTCAATTGACCTTTTTCATTAAGAAAATTATTTTGCGGTATATATAATTTAGTTCCGTTGCAATATGCCATTACGTTAGCAATATGATTAAATATATTGTCTCCAAATGATGATATAACTTGGCTTGCATTCTTAAGATATTTATCAAAAAATTTTGCAATCAGGCTCAATAGCTCATAGGTATATATGTAATTTTCACGCCTCTCTCCGTTAGAATTAAAAAGAAAACTATAGTCTGTAAAACTTCTTTCTGAAGCTATTATTTCATTCCAATTTATATTTTTATACTTTAGCAGAATACATTCATCATTATTATGCTTTTCTTTAAATGATTCTAATGTAGTTATCCTATCTTTCACGACACCAATGTTAAAAGCTTCGGTTTTTTGTAATTCTGTTAAAACCAAAAGTCTTACTTCTTTTTCGGAATTAAAGCTTAAGCATTTTGCTAATTCTCCATAAAAATCTATAGATAGATGATGAGCTACAACTACTATTTTATCATTATCCATTACAAATATTATTTATTTCTAAAGCTATATTCTTTCCTGCGTTCCCATCTCCAAATATAAATTCTTTTTCATATTTTCCATTTTTCAATTGTTTATTTATCTTTTCAGTAATTTCATTTCTATTATAATCTGATACCTCTATATTATTTCCAGTTTCTCTTCCACATTGCCTGTCACCTACTATGACAGCGGGAACACCAAGAAAACTTCCTTCCCTAATAAATGACGAAGAATTACCAATGCAACATGATGCGTTATTTAAAATTATTGCATAATCCTCTGGTGAAAAATTCTTATAAAAATAAAACTTATCGGGCTTATACTTCTCTCTAAACTGCCTAATTCCTTTTGAAACATCATCAGATCCAGCATCTGGATTTGGCCATAAAATAATTTTTTGGTATTCGTCTAATGATTTAAGTGCGTGAAGCGATTCTATTATTTGATCATAACCATCGCCATAACTTGTTGTTACTGGATGTTGCACCATTAGAATGTATTTTTGCTTCCAATTTATTTGCCCACCGACACCTTTATATTTATTTAATCGCTCTTCGTCTAACGCTAAAGAGTTTTTATCGAGCACATCCATTGAGGGACATCCATAATTGAAAATTCTATTTGGATTGATATCCATACATTTTAGTTTTTCCTGAGCTTTATTTGAAGCAACAAAATGGTAATCAGCCAGTTGAGTTATAGAATGCCTAACTCTATTATCAATATTCCCTGTAACTTCTCCTCCCTGCAAATGTATTAACGGAATATTTTGATATGTCGATGCTATTGCAGTCGACATGGTTTCGAATCGGTCAGCAACCGTAATTACATAATCAGGTTTCAATTCATTAAATGCGCTGGCCAACTCAATGACCCCTAGTCCCGTTGACTTAGCTTGTGTTAGCAACGTTTCTCCCTCTACTATATAATGTATTTCTTTGTTTGGTTTAAATCCATCTTCTCTAATAATATCAATAGCATTACCAAATCGATGAAGCAAAATTGATGCACCAACAACTAATTGTAATTCTAAATTTTTATTTTGCTCAATTGCTTTTAATAAATATTTAATTCTCCCATAGTTAGCCCTACTGGCCACCACTGCACATATTTTATTCATAATGAGTTACCCTTGAAGCATTAGCGAGAAATGCATGTCTTTTACCAGAATGTATTGGAGTTACTCCATGAAGTGAAATATCACCAAAGAATATATGGAGTGCATCTTCTTTATATTGAATTTTTTTATATTTAAATAATTTTGCAAACATATTGCTAAACCTCATTATTCGAACTAATATTTTATTTAGAATCAAAGGCTTAATTCTTTTTCTGAAATTTTTGTATAAAATTAGTGCTCCTTCCCCTTCCTTAGTTTCGATTTCTAATCCGACCAATATATTTACCATTGAATGATCATAATGTAGTGGCGTCATACCCTCATTGTTAGCACTAGGATTGTCTTTGAGAGGTTTTTTTCTTGCGAAGCCTACTGCAATATTAGATGCATTTATTGGAATGTATTCAATGGATTCGGCAATGCATCTTTCCTTCCATATTCCATTCAGAATTGAAATTAATTCAGAATTTATTACGTAGTTCATTGCAGGTGTATCGGATTTTCTTTTTAATTCATGCATCGCCAATTCCCGCTCTTTGCCATCACCTAAACTATGTGAATATTTTAATAAAATATTCTTCTCACTTTCATTAATATAATTTTCTATTATAGAATATCCATTAGTATTAATGTCTTGATATATCTGCTTGTAGTTTAATTTAGTCATATTAAATCTTCAAATTTTAGGAAATCCCATTTCATTTTATCCTTATTAATCTTTTTACCAATTACATCCTCCCAGCATCCTGCATCAATTCCAATATTCATTGGTTTTTTTCCCTCTAAGTCTTCAAATGAAATAGTTTCTCCCTTCTTCATGTCTTTATTAACTGCTAGAGACTTACCAAAAATACTTTTAAGTTTGTTTTTTTCATTATCCTCAGTTTCGATTTTATAACTCTTTGCTTCGTTGATATATCTGATTCCATCTACTAAAATTTTTAATTCCTCAAAATTTAATGATGCCACACTATCAGGCCCAAACATTTTTTTATCAAATGTAACATGTAGCTCAACAATACTTGCCCCAATCGCTGCAGCGGCTAGTCCAGGAAAAATTTTACCCGAATGATCAGATAACCCTACAGGACAATTAAACTTTTCCATAAAAAAGCTTATTTTATCTAAATGTATATCCTTAGCCAATGTTGGGTATGAAGTCGTACACTGCAATATCGAAAAAGGAATCCCTTTTTTTTCAAAAAATTTTACGCATTATCAATATTTATCTCATCTGCTAAACCTGTAGAAAATATTACTTCTTTTCTCATTCTAGAGATTGCTTCTAATAACAATGTATTTGCAATATCCCCAGACCCTATCTTGTATTTATTGACCTCTAGCTTTTCTAACAATTTAACAGCTGCATTAGAAAATGGAGTTGCTAAAAATTCTACTCCCAAATTTTCACATTTATTTTTTATATAAACCCATTGATCAAAACTAAATTCCATTCGTTTCCAATAATCCATTCTAGTATTGTCAATTTTTGAGAATTTAATTCTAAATTTTTCGTACTGGCTACTTTCTGCTTCAGAAATATGGACTTGAAACTTTACAGCATCAACACCACAGCTTGCAGCAGCCTCAATCATTGAATTTAATATACCAAAACTTCCGTCATGCGCTTGCGCTATCTCAGCAATTATAAATGTTTTATTTTCTTTTTTGTAATTACAAATATTCATTGATTTTTCATTTCAATAAGTTTTTGCGCTATGAACAATTCCGTCTTGTGCATGGATACATCTGTCGCCCCTCCGATATGAGGGGTTAATGAAACGTTACGATTCCTTGCCACATTAACCCAGCTGTTTAAAGAACTCTGATTTAACTCATCGAAGATAACATCTATGCCAATTCCTAATATTTTATTTTCCTTTATGAATTTAATTAAATATCCCTCGTCTACAAGCTCTCCCCTTGCTGTATTGACAAAAAATTTATTTTCCAAATAATCAATCTCATTTCTATTGAGGATAGGTTTTTCTCCATTAACAAAAGAGGCACATAAAACAATTATTCTAGAGCCTTTTATCAGAGATAAAACACTCGTTTGCTTAGTCCAAGCATTCTTCGCATTTACTTCTTTATAAATGTCATAGTAGGATACTTTGGCTCCGAAGGACTCACAATATTCAGCAACTTGAAAGCCCACTCTGCCGAGTCCAATTATGCCTACTGTGTTGCCGAATAATTCTTCACCCCTAAATTTATCTCTATCCCATCCCCCTGATTGCGTATGCAAAAAACACTCTTTATAATTTCTTAAAATACTTAATATTAATCCAAAAGTGTGTTCAGGGGTTGCCCTTATTGTGGATAAAAAATCTTTTTCACCACGTAATGTTATTAATTTAATATTTTTATTTTTAGTAATTTTTTCGTCAATATGCGTATGCCCTGTTGTAGGAGAACAAATGTACTTAAGCTTTTGTGCTGATTTAAGAAAAGAGCTGTCTATTTTATATTTTAATCGAATAAATAAAGCATCTAGATCTATTAGAAAATCTTGTATTCCAGTTCCATCATATAACTTTACACTATCTCTCTTTTGAAGAAAATTAATTGCACTGGTATTAAAATTATCAGGCTCAAGAATTCCTATTTTCATAACTTAAAATTGCTTCTAAAAATAACAAATCTTCCGAGGTATCAACATCTATAGAACTTGTTTTATCCATTTCTAATAAAATAGGGTTATCACATATTAATTGCCCTGTTTTTTTCATGTATGGAATTTTCGTTAAATAAACGCAGCCATTACGAACCATTACTGGTCCGTATTCTTGTCGACGTACACCTTTATTATGATATTTATTACAAGCTATTAAAGTTCCATCATCCATCTTTTTATACATTACAAGTTCATTTATGTAATCTTCTTTATAACAAGAAATTAATGAATTTCTATCACCCTTTATAAATCTATGAATGCCTTTTATTATACTATTTGTAACTCTTAGAGGACTTGTAGGCTGCAAGATTAAGACTGCATCATATAGGTCTCCATTAGGATCTAGTATATCTAATGCATGATTAATATAAGTAATTGACTTGCATCTATCAGTTGCAATATCAGCAGGACGCATAAATGGAACGTCTGCATTAAAACTCTTTGCTATTTTTGCAATCTCAAAGTTGTCTGTAGATACAATACATCTTTTAATTATATTACTTTTTAGCAACTCGAGGCTTGTGGCTATTGTATAACTAATCAATGGCTTGCCCAATATAGGATATATATTTTTTTTAGGTATTCCTTTTGACCCTCCTCGCGCAGGTATTATGCCTAATATATTCACTTATATTTTAGTTAATCTAGATATTCCCTTGCCCACAATTCTAAATTGAACCATTGCCACAAAAAGAAAGAGTTTGAATTATTTCCGGATAAATAATCTTGATATGCAATCCGAGCTTTATCTGTATCTACCCAATTACGATCAATAAATGATTCCGAAAAAACAATTGATTCCAACATTTTTTTCCAATGAGAAGAAAACCATTCTCTTTGCGGAGATTGAACAGAACGTTTGGTTGCATAAGCTATAGATTTTGGCGCCTTCTTGCTTAAAATTTTACGGAAAATACTTTTCGTGCCTTGATGATTAATTAATTTATTTATCGGTATTCCAAAAGCAAATTCTACTAAATTATGGTCTAAAAACGGCACCCTAAGCTCTCTAGAATGAGCCATAGACACTCTATCATTAAATCTTAATCCTCTTGGTATTTTATTATATAATAGATCCTCAGCGGCAACATTGCGAACAGGATCATCAAAATCACTTATTTTATTAATAATTAATTCAGAATCTAAAATTTTTTTTGAAATAACATTCTCTCTTAGCCCCCAAGTCCCATCTATTGAAGATTCTTTCTTTGTTGGGGCGGGCTTTGTTCCCCAAAACGTTTGAAAATCAACAGCTCTGCTGACTGATTCCATTTTATTATTAGCAGATTGAACATATAGATCATGGTACTTTTTATATCCCAAAAAAATTTCATCAACGCCATTACCATCTAGTAATACAGTAATATTATTTTCTTCGGCTCTACGATATAATTCATTGTAACCACATACAGTTACTCCTCCAAAAGGTTCTGCTTGCACTTGCACAGTTGAATCAATCCATTCTTTTATTTTTTGATGATCAAGGCTTATAACATGCAATTTCCCTGCAGCAGCAATTTTATTGACCCAATTTAATTCACTATAATTTTCATAATCTTGATTAAATAAATGTAAAACATTTATTTCCGATTTTGCTACCTCTACTAACATTGAAGAATCGACACCCCCTGACACATTTAACCCAACATCAACGTCAGCAATTAAATGACTTTTTATAGCATTATTAATCAAGTTCTCCGCCTCATATTCGATATCCTCTATATCAACTGATGAAAGGTCTGTAATATTTGATACTAAATTATACCATTTTCCAAACTCCCATGTGGACTTTACTAAATCTATATTAATTAAAGAGCCGGGCTCAAGTGAATATACATTACTAAAAAACGTGTTTTTACTGTGGTCATATAATCCCTTCTCTAAATATGTTCTTATTGCTGATTTATTTGCTTCATTTCTCTGATTGTAAAAAGATAATATTGGTTGTATTTCACTAGCGATTATCCATCCATCGGCATTCTTTGAATAATACAAAGGTTTAATGCCAAATCTATCTCTAACCAAAGTAATTTTTTTTAACCTGCTATCAAAAATTGCAAATGCAAACATGCCATTTAATTGATGCAAACTGTTAGCTCCCCAAATTGTCCATGCTGCCAATATGACTTCTGTATCCGAATTAGTTTTCCATTCCCAATATTTTGATAATTTGTTCCTTAGTTCAATATAGTTATAAATTTCTCCATTATAAATTAATGTGTATCTCCCACACGGTGATTTCAGTGGTTGATTTGCATGATCAGATAAATCTAATATTTTTAATCTAGTGTGCGCTAAAAATAAATTATCGTTAAAACCACTAAAACCATCTTTTGCATCTGGGCCTCTATGCTCCAATTTTTTAATTAATGGAGAGAATCTTTGAGCGGCTCTTCCTTTAGTGGTAAATCCTGCTAGTATTCCACACATTTTTTAAATTGGATTAGTCAGTAATTTTATGAATATTAAATTCACCACGGCACCATTCTGATCTTAAATAATTGTTTTTTAGAATTTGAGCTAATGCATTTTTTATTTGAATTACTCTTGCAGCAATTGAATGGTTTTTTAATGTTAATCTCTGCCCGCTTTTAGCAATAATTGACGAACTTGAATCATTAAGATAGTAATCTATAAATTCATTAATGTTATCATTCTCACTGAATTTTATGTAATGTATCTTATCTTTATATCCCAAATTATCAAAATTAAAGGGCGGATTACAGACCATCAGGGCTCCAGCCGCTGGTATTTCGAAAAATTTTCTTATCGTCATGCCAAACCCGCCTTTTGCAGTAAATACTATTTTAGAATTAGATAATTTTTTTTGAAATATTTGCCTATATGTTTTTAATGAAAAATTATTACTATAAACGGGCAATTTAAGTTTATTTAGGAATGAATAAAACTTTAGATGAAAATCTCTGTTAATCTTATATTTATTAGGAATTAATTGCTTAACTGCTTTATCCCTTAAATAATACTTAATACCAGGAATATTAATATCATATTCTCTTGAAATTATATCGTTAAAATAAAATTCATCGTCTGATACAAAGTGTGTTGTACTAATTATTTTGTCAGGATTTGATTTAATAAAATCTCTCCAATTATTGGATATTCTATTCTTCTTTGCCTTATAATGTTTTTCCTTAATAACAAAACTATCCAAATGATTAATGTCGGTAATGAATTCTATTCCAGGCGCAAGTATGTATAATTTACTTTTAACTAATTTTTCAACTTGGTCGATAGTGGCTGCGTAATAATCAAAATTCAAAAGGGTTAAGAGCTTTAATTTACATTCTAGATTATTAATATTGTTTTTTATATCTTTATAAAAGTCATAAAGTATATTGGTATCGAAATTCTTTGACGTATAAGAAGATATATATTTAATTGAATCTATATTTTCCTTACTGCTGTCGTTTATGATATTTGTGTTCGGCCCTACAACTACAAAATCATACTCATTATTGTTAGCATATTTTAAAATACCTCCTTTAATTTCATCATCCGAGACATACCCTGGACCAAAATGATCTATTTCATCTGCAATATGAGTGAATAATAAAGAAATTAAATTTGCAGTAGGATTTAAATGCTTAACATTACAATCAATGTACAATATTTTCATTGTATTTAACTATTGCCTGTTTGATCTTCTCTAATCCATATTTTGAAATGACATAAAGAATAGAGTATTTGATATCTCCATGAAAAATTTTATTACCTATATCATAGTCAATTTTAATTAAATTTATTTTATTTTTCCTCAAATATTCCTCGTCTTGATAACCATCCGCACCTTGGCCGCACAAATAATTATAACAATCTAATTTCCTGCATCGCTCAATCAATCGATCATTTTTATTATATTTATCTAAGTTTAATTCGGTCCCTTTTTTGAAATTTGTATTATTCAAATTTAATTTTTCGCATATATTCAATATTGTTTTAATATTTAATTCAGAAATAGTGGATAAATTCCAATAATCAATTTTGAATTCTTCTAAAATATCTTCTATATCAGAGAAGTAATTCAGCTTACATAAATTAAAGTAAAAATTACTGTATATTTTTTTGATTATTTTTTTATCTTTTAGGTATACCTTATTTGATATTTGATCTTCATACCCTTTCTGCTTCACCGGTAAAGTTACATAACTTTCTATCGTTTGAATTGGGATTAACGTTCTATTCGTATATGACTGCTTTGGATACTGAACATCATCTGAAAATACAAAAATATGGCTTTTAATTATTTTTTCAAAAAATCCAAACCAAGGAAAAAAATTAGGTTGATGGCCAGCTACAATCATATTAGTCGGTATACAAATTAACCCCATCAATACTCAAATTGTCCCAATTACCCGATTTTAATAATTTTCCATTTTCTAAAACATAAATGGACTTGCAATTTTTCAGTGTTTCAATCCTATGCGCTATAATTATTATTGGTAAATGACGACTAATAATCTCAATATTATGCATAATCCTCATTGCCGTTAAATTGTCTAAGGCACTAGTTATTTCATCTAGAATCAATAATTTAGGCTCGGATATTAATGCTCTTGTTATTCCTATACGTTGTCTCTCACCTCCGGACAAAGTCATACCTTGATCGCCAACTAATGTATCAAATTTATTGGGTAATTTATCAATAAAATCGAAGGAATTTGCTTTCTTGGAAGCCTCAATAATCTGTTTTTTATCTGCCTTTTCGTTAATCCATTTTAGGTTTTCTAATATAGTACTATTAAAAAGCACCGTTTCTTGTGAGACATAACCAAATGATCTTCTCCATTCATTCATGTTTACATCTCTAATACTTTGGTTCCCCCATTTGATATTCCCATCTTTTAAGTCAGCCATTCCAAGTAAAGATTGTACTAATGTAGTTTTTCCGGACCCAGATTTGCCGACAATCCCATACATTCCGTTTTCTTTTATACTAAAATTAATATTGTTAATTATTTCCTTTTCACCGTAACCCGCCGATATAATGTTTATATATAGTTCATTATTATCTTTATCAAACATATCTTTACCGAAGTTATCTTCCTTATTTTTCAAAAAATTATTTTGCAACTGATCTAAGTACTTAATTGCCGGAATATACTGCGCTAATAATTGTAGATTCTGTTGAAACATATTAAATTTTGGTAATAGTCTTATAAAGACTGCCATAACAAAAAATAAATGAGCAACATCAATTGATAACAATGGAACTCCAAAAACTAAGATAAGTGCCAAAGCAATAATAGATGTATATTCAAAAAAGATCTTTGTAAGATTTGGCAAAAAAGTAAGGCGAACGTGAAGTTGTCGTAATTGTCTTGTGACATTATCAATTATTTTCTCTGACTTTACTTGTGTACTGGTTGCTTTGATGAATTTTATACCACCCAATATCTCATTTAAATAAACCTGAAGTTTAGAATTTAATGGCGCCAAATTCTTACCATATTGGTAATTTTTATTCCTATGACCAATCAAACTAACAAACGTAATCACTGAAATTCCGCAAATGATTAACGTAGCTTTATACGATATCATTAAGCATATAACTAAATATCCAAATATTATTACACTAATACAAAATAATTGGGAAATAACTTTAAATGCCCCATAAAGCCTCTGAGTTTCCAATGTTATTGAATTAACCAAATCTCCTTGTTTATTTGTAATTACATAACTTAATTTAGAATTGATATACGATGAAAATAATTTATTTTGCCATTTTTTTGTATAATCTCTTTGAATTTTTATTACATACAAATCACTGGCCATTGATAAAACTCCATGAATTATTAAAATACTAGTAAGTAAAATTAAAATATTTATAGGAGTATACTCTATATTTAATTTGCTAAATATTTCTACAAAATTAATATCATTATTTTTATTTGAAATATGACTATTTTGTAACTCTATAGACTGAATAAGAGGCAATAGTAAAATCATACTAATACTTTCACCTAATGAGATTATTAACAAAAAAAATAATACTACATAAAACTTATATCCATAGGTCTTAATTATGTCTGAATATAAAAGCTTTGTATTAGCAAAGTAGTTAATATTACTTGGCATTATTTTTAAATTTTAATACATCTATATTTTGAGCTGCTAGTAAACCTGCAAATAGCCAAAAATATCTATTTCTTAGAACATCATGTGCCATCATGAATATTAATACTGAAATCATCGGCAGCAAAAATTTATTATTTAGTATTTGCACTTTTTTTATTCTGAAAAATTTATTTATCTCTTTAAGAAATAAGATAAATGCAAATAAGGATACAATCCCACATGTTACTAATAATTCTAACCATGAATTATGCATATTGACTGTATACATATTTTCAAAGCTGCCCGGTCCAATCCCCACGGTTAATAAACATAGTTTTTGTTCAATAGGAAATTCACTTATTAACTGCCATTGAAAAAGCCTTTCTTCGAGTGATTCATCGAAAAAGTTCTCATACTTCATTATCATTAATTCTGTAAAATCCGAAATCTCGCTTATTGATGATAAATTAATCGAATACATCACACTCCTCAAATTTACATACAATATTCCAAATAAACCCAGAATTAATATGCTTATAAAGATAAAAAATAATTTATTGAAAAGCTTTGCCCCAGGACTAATTAAATTAAAAATCACTAACAACACTACCATAGCAGTAATCCCTGCCCTTGAATTAGTTAATAAAATAGAACAAATCCCAAATATTAATGATATTATAATTAATCTTTTAGATATGGATTTTTCCCCTTCTAAAAATATACCCATCAGATATCCGGTTGCTGTTAATATAGAAAGTGAATTCATGTGCTCACCATCTGCCCAACCAACCGGGTGAACACGATATGTAACAGCATTTGATAAATAGTAGTGTATAAACGGTCCTCCATATATTAATTGAAACACCATTAAAATGGTATTTGTTATCAGAAATATCGTAAAAAAAATTGTTAATGTTTTTTTAAAATTAATTTTAATTGCAGTCTCTTTTACATAAAAAAAAGTTATGGCCATCAATAAATAAGCTTGAATATTACTATATACAACTGTGTTTATATTTAATATTGAACCAAAGATAATACAGACTAAAATAATTAATAAATATTTGTAATCTTTTGTTATACCTTTATTAATTTTATTTCCTAATTTAGGAAGCAAAGGAATTAAGCCTATTAATAAAAAATAAAAAGAAAATGACCCATATATAAATTTCGTTTGATAACCCAGCATATATATTGAAATTACAAATAATAAAAATATTATATTCGTAAATTTAAAATTCATCTAATCTTTCAAATTTATTCTATTATTGCTTTCCAGAAAGCTATCATAAGTATTAGCGACATACTTACTTCTTCCATTTATTGCTCTCATAATCCTTTCTCTTGGCAGCATTGGGGTTTTTTGCCACCAAACCGGATGAGTTAAGACTTGTAATTCTTTATAAATACCTTTTTCTAAAATACTCTGTAGTGGATGAAATCTCCAATAACCATTTGAATCGGAAACATAACCTATTTCTTCTTTGAAATTTTTCGAGTAGCAATTGATTAAATCACCATATCTCTCCTCTTCACACTCGAACAACCAATCTGATGGATAATGGAAGCTAAATGCTTTTATTTTTTTATTAAAAATATTTTCTAATAAATTAGTTTCATACTTAATTTTAATATTGAGATCATTTACATTATTTATCCCATAATAATCAGCGTCAAAGTGCAACCCCATATCGTGCCCCAATGATAATATATCATAAATTATTTTGGATTGGTTTTTCTCAAATACATTATAAAATGATGAATGAATATATATGAAATAAGTACTTTTTATTTTTAAATCATTTTCTATCTTAGCTAATTCTAAAGCTCTGTTTAATGAACAATCACAATCATGCCGCCATAGTATAAATTTTTCTTTTTGATTTATTTGCCCATAATCTATAAATTCGTATTTTTCCTTTGCTAAATTTATACATTTTTTATAGTTATCAATCGTAAAGTCAGTGATAGTCATACTATCGTTCAAGGTTTTATTATTTTCTTTTATCATACACAAATACCTATTTATGAAATCTTAACTTTTTGTATCAGTAATCTGAACATTTTAAATAAAAATTTAATACACTATATTTATACATAATCTTATTTTAGAGGCTCATAACTAAATCAATTACTTATGATTCCTTTCTAAATCCAACTGCAACCCAGAAGGGGGCCTTATCTGAAAACCTAACTTTCTCAAGGCCTGCTTTTTCCATCATTTCTTTTATTTGTTTTTTAGAAAACCGCTGCTCAAGTCTTGTCCCGAATCTATCTAAAGCATCGGTTCTCATTGTATAAAAACTAAGATTGCGGTAATTACTTAAAGGGACCGCATCTACAGTAGCCTTGCTTAAGCCTAATAATTCAAGGGCATAAGCCATTCTAGCTAATGGATAGTAAATGCTTAAAGCTATAATCTGGCTAACTATATACCTTAATGAATGGGGCAATTTACTTACACCTTTACGCAAAAAATCAGTAATCTTCCAAATTAAACGAAACCATAGTGCTCTATTATCTAGCGCATAATAAAGATATATTAAAAAGGGAGCTTTTGGCTTTAACATATCAACACATGATTTTATTCCAGCTGCTGTATCAGGAATATGATGTAAAACACCTAAAGAAACTCCAAAATCTTGGCTCTTATCTGACAACAAAACATCACCTACCCCTTTATCATAAAAAATACAATTTGACATATTATGAAGATTTTTTTTTGCTACTTCCAATGATGAACTCGGATCAAAACAATGAAGCGTTCCAACCTTTTCGGCTAACAATTTTGCCCAACGACCACTACCACAACCCATATCAAACCCAGTTGAATTTTCAGGCAGCATCTCCCAGGGAAAAATAGAGAAATATCTATTAAATAATTTTTGATGTTCTTCAACACTAAGTTGACTTTGATCAAAGCGCTCCCACTCATCACCAAATCCCTCAATAGTCTTTTTATCCTTATTCAAATTCATTTTATTAATTTGAATTAATGATCTTTAATCATTATCTTTAATACCATTAAAAATTATCCCCCCATGTACAGTGTTTTATTTTTTATTTAATATAGGTTTAGCAATGATCGTGATTCCTGAATCTTCAATATTAATTCTTTCAATTTCAAGATTTGCCTTGCTGCAGAATTGACGAACTTCATCCGGGGTATGCCGGTGGCAATTCTTTGGCCTATACCAATCGAAATTAATATGATTCATTTCATCCAACGTATAATCATTTCTATAAAAGCACTTAAAAATTTTATAATAAAATAATCTTTGCAAATTAATTTTGCCTTTAGGTATATGGAGAAATTTGATTTCTTCCTTAATATCTATTTCGATATTTAAATTGCCTAATGCTTCACCTAATTTTGTTAAAGAATTGATTTCGTCCCATGCATCTTCATCATTTAATTCTGATATAGCACTTCTAATATAATCATCTGTATATTCTCTAATAGGTGCTTTTTTGGAATATACGTAAAACAGAAAATGTCCATTTGGTTTTAAGTGCTTAGATACATTGAATATTGCTTTCTCCACACTATCCGTGTGATGAAGAACTCCTTCAGAAAAAATAATATCAAATTTACCTAATTTTTCAGGTATCTCATTTAAATCTGACTGATAAAATTCCGCATCGTAACCCTTTTCTTTAAATCTTTTTTTACCAACCTCTACTGCATCTGATATATCAACACCTACGTATTCATGAGTATTTAAATATTTTTCAAATAACAACATTCCAGATCCCCCGCTTCCACAACCAGCATCTAGTATCCGTTTTTTTCCACCTTCCATTAATAAACTTAAATTAGTTTCATCCGAGTCAAAATATTTTTCGAGCAACCACCTTTTCCATTCCTTTTGCATATTCTCAGATTCATAAGTGTCTCGCTTCTTCCATTTGAATCCAAAGGTTTCTTTTGTCTGACTTTGTTCTTTAGATATTTTCTTATTCATAATTTGATATTTTTTAAAATATTTGCTTCATCCATACATTAATATTCAAAAGAGACCATATTAACAGTCTACGATTTTTCTCCCCACTTAAATGTTCCATTATAAGTTTTTCAGCGAAATTCTTATCTAATATGTTGTATATATAATTATTGTCGTTGAACAATTGTTCTTTCACAAATTCCACGCTTTCTCCCTTAAACCAACTGGCATCTGGAGATGAAAACCCTTGTTTTCTTCCTGTTGCGATTTCATTAGGAACATAATTTTTCATAACATTTCTCAAAATCATCTTCCCATCATTGTTTTTTAATAAATTTTTCTTCGTAAGTTTACCAATGTAATTTGGATCTACTCCAGTACTTGTTACTAAATTTTTTAGCTTAAATTTTACAGGACAACTCATTGCAAAATTTACTAAATCATTATCCAAAAATGGAACTCGAGTTTCTAAGCCATGTGCCATAGACAATTTATCTTCAACTGTTAATAACCCGTGCAAAAAAGTTTTTGCTTCAAAATATAAAGAATGATTAATGTAATCTTCTTTTGATTTTGGCCTATCAACATTATTTTTAAATACTTCATTAAAAATTTCTATCGTATTTATGTCTTTGACTTCATTCCAAATAGGGGAAAATAATTTCCTAATTTCTGATTTTGTTAGCAACCTTTGCCAAAACATATAATACTTATTTATGTAATCATCATAATTTTTGGTATTATTGGAGTTATAATATCTCCACGGATATCCTGCAAATAGTTCATCTCCCCCAGTACCAGAAAGAACAACTTTAACAAATTTACTGGCAAGTTGAGCCACATAGTAATTCGGATAACTTTGGCCAACCCTAGGTTCTTCTAGGTGCCATGCTAATTTTTTTAAGCATCGTTCCATATCTCCTGCCTTTAAGACAATTTGATAATGTTCTGACTTGTATAATGCTGACATCGCTTCGGCTTTTTCTCTTTCATCAAATGCCATCTCCAAGCCTGATGCTGAAGAAAGATCAAAGCCACAAGTAAAACTTTTAATATAAGGCATGCATTTTGATGCTTGCGATGTAATTGCTCCGGAATCCATTCCCCCAGATAAATAAGCACCTAACTCAACATCTGATGTTAATTGTCTCGTAACCGATTGTCTTAATAAATGGTCTAGTTCTTCTTCGTAAACTGTTTCCTTTTTATTGTTTTCACTCGGATCAGAATAAAATTGGTAATCCCAGTATTTTTGAAAATTTGATATAATTTTACCATTACTCGATGAAATTTTTACTATGGTGCCTGCCTCTAATATTTTTATTTTTTTTATTAATGTTCTGTTTGTAAAAATATTTTGAAATGTGAAATATTCCAATAAAGCCTTATTGTCTAATACTCTCGCTGATGAAGGGTGCTCTAAAATTGCTTTTTGTTCTGAAGCAAAAATAAAGCTATCCTTAAAAATTGCGTAATATAGTGGCTTTATCCCGTAACGATCTCGTACTAAATACAGATTCTTTTCTTTCCGATCCCAAACTGCAAATGCAAACATACCATTAAATCGATTAACACATTGCTGCCCCCATTCAGCAAATGAATTTAAAACAACTTCAGTATCGCTATTTGAAATAAATATGTGACCCTTGTTTTTTAATTCGTTACGAATTTCTTTATAATTATATAATTCCCCATTATAACTTATAATATACCTGCCATCTTGGCTTCGCATTGGTTGGTGACCTGCATTAGACAAATCTATAATCGCTAGCCTTCGATGAGCTACACCAAAATTTTCCTCTGTCCAATAACCTTCTCCGTCAGGCCCGCGATGATCAATGGTGTCTGCCATTTTCTTTAATAGAGAACTAGAAACTATATCTCCATTAAAGTTGAATATACCTGCTATTCCACACATTTATATTATCCTCCTATAAGCCATTGTTTCAATAAAAACTGCTTTACGATAAAACATCCATAAATCTTCGTATCTCAATATTTTTTTGATACTTTTGATTGAATTTAATCTAAATTAAAATTTTGCAGTTTATTAACAGCTGAAAGCGCAAACTATTTTTCCACTAAATAAGGCCCCAAAGCGAGTGCATCCATTCCCGTCGTGTAAAAACATCTTATGGCGTCTTCAGGAGTTAAGACAATTGGCTCTCCTTTGATATTAAATGACGTGTTAAGAACAACCGGCAATCCAGTAATATTCTCAAATTCACTTATAATTTTATGATATTTTGGATTTTTATCTGAAAAGACTGTTTGAAGTCGCGCAGAACCATCTTCATGTGTAATAGCTTTTAATTGAGATTGCCATTCGTCTTTAACTTCTGATGTACAAAGCATAAAACTTTCGGGAGAGCCGGGGTTCATATCACAATTCCTCATTTTAAATATATCTCCAGCTTTTTCAGATAAACATGAAGGCGCAAAAGGACGAAATGGTTCTCTAAATTTTATTTTTCTATTAACTATATCTTTCATCTCCCCACTTCTTGGATCAGCTAAAATTGAGCGGTTGCCCAATGCGCGAGGCCCAAACTCTTGCCTTCCATCCAAATGCCCTACTACTTTCCCTTTTACTATTCTTTCTGCAACAGCACGCTCTATAATCTTTGGCTCTGTATATTTAATTCCATTTTCATCTAATACTTTTTTAATGCTATTGACATCATAACATGGTCCTAAATAGTCATGATCATATATGTAATTTCTTTTAAGCCCCTCTAAATGGTGAGTGATATATGCACCTGCACCAATCGCTAATCCACCATCACCAGGATTAGGCATAACATAATAATCATCAAAAACGCTATTACAAAAAACTCTTCCATTTGCTAAACAGTTCAGAGCCACCCCTCCGCCATAACATAAATTTTTTTCTCCTGTTTTTTCTCTTAATTTTACGAGTACATGTTCCAAAACATTTTCTGTGACTAACTGAACAGCTGCAGATAAATCACAATATTCTTTTGAGACGTCATCTGTATCTTGATTAGGGTCAAGTGAAAATAGATCTATAAAACGCTTATTATATTTTCGATTTTCAGTTGTTATATGAAAACCAAAATAACGCATATCTAACTCAAAACTTCCATCTTCATTTAAACTAATTAGCTGGCGAACTCTATCATAATAAATCTCCGGATCTCCATAAGCAGCTAAGCCCATTACTTTATATTCATCTGAATTAGATTGGAATCCTAAGAACTGAGTGAATGTACTATAAAATTGGCCTAAGCTATGTGGAAACGATTGCCTTAAGATAAATTTTATATCATTACCTTGGCCGGTTGCCCAAGACATACTACAGCCATCCCCAGTCCCATCTAAACAAAGTATAGCAGCACGGTCTAAACCAGAGACAAGAAAACTACCGGCGGCATGAGATAAATGATGGTCAATAAAGTGCAAATCCATTTTTTTGCCCCCAAAAAGAGTGGTAGTTTGATGTATATGCTGAATATCAGTGCCTCTAGAAAATTCTGTCTTTCTAAGTAATCGACTCAATACTGAATAAATCGATTCTGGATAAGAACGCCATGAATTAGTTAAATTATTTCCTAATGTTCTTAGATAATGACCAGATGTCATATAAAATCCAATAGAGTCTACTTCTTCCATAGAAATATTGGCCTCCTTCAAGCACCAATCAATAGATCTCGATGGAAATCCTGAAGAAAATTTAATGCGATCGAAACGCTCTTCATTAGTTGCAAACAACGATGCTCCGTCATACAAAGCCGCTGAGGAACCGTGATTGGATTGAGTTATTCCTAATACATTCATAATAAAATTTTTTTATTTATAGATAAGAGTTAATGAAAATAAATTATAAATAATTACTTGCCTATTGTTTCCTTTAATCCGTCTTCGATGGATGTATACCGTGTTTTCCCAAAAATAAGGTCTATTTTATTCTTATTTGCAACAAATTGAGCTATCTCGCCAGATGTAATTTTAATCTTCGCATTAACTAATAAAATTTTCTCAATAATTTCAATAATATCTCTGAGAGTAACAGTTTCGGAACCTGCTATATTAAATACAGTATTTTTTATTTTTTCTGATTCTTCTGTAATCAAACCAATGATTATATCAATACAATCATCAATATATATAGGAGTTAACATTATTCCTAATCCTTGAGCCAAGCCTATTTCCTCTTGTTCATTTATTTTTCTAATTATATTTGGTATTAGCATATCTTGCTGACCTGGTCCATAAACACCAAATAATCTTAAAGTAATAACTTGGAAGTAATCCTGATATTGATTCACAAGATGCTCCGCAGCCAACTTTGTGGCGCCATAAAATGAATTTGGACCTAATTTTGAATCTTCTTTATAAGGGCCATTAGCTTGTTCATATACATTTCCAGTTGATGCAAAAATAAATTTATTAATTTTATTTTTTCTAGCCCAATTCAATAATTCGACAGTTGCATCTATATTGATACTGACTAAATCTTCAACTTGATTTGGGAAATCTCTATAAAAATTAGATTGAGCAAGGTGAATAATAGTATCTATATTTTGGTTACTTATAGACTCTGTCCACCCCTTCTTACTTAAGTCAAATCCAGTTTCTCGTGAAATGCATAGGACATTAATATTGCCGAAAGAATGAAGTTTTTTATTTAAAAATTTTCCTATAAATCCTGATGCACCAGTTATTAATACATTCTTGGACATCTTTTCTATACTCTAAAAATCTATTAAAGAATGACTTCGATTACAATTTTAAGTGATTAAAATATCTATTTAAAAAACAATTCACACTTAACTTTGCGAAACGGCTTGCTGACTCCTAATGACAAGGTCTTTGTGATTATTTCGCCAGTCAATAAGTGACTGCATTCCGTCTTCAAGATCGATACTCCATTTAAAACCGATATCCTTTTCTGCAGCTTTAGGACATCCGACACGATTAGTCACAAAAGTCTGACCTGATGGCTCGTATTGAATTTCCAACTTTGAACCAGAAAGCTTTAACAAAAGCTCTGCAAGATCTTTAATCGATGTCTTAATTCCACGGCCCACATTATACATCCCATAGGAACAATCAGCCTGCAGTGCACAAATATTTGCTTTAGCGACATCCTTTACATGTATAAAATCATAAGCTTGTGACCCATCACCAAATACTTTTGGCCTCTCTCCACTATCTATACAATCAAGAATTTTCATCATTACAGCAATGTAAGCCCCTTTATAATCTTGTCTGGGGCCGTAGACATTCATGTAACGCAAACCAATGCCATTTAAGTCATATCGTTTGTGATAAGCTTTAATCATGTGCTCTCCAGCAATTTTAGTGGCTCCATAAAAAGTCCAATTATTATAAGGATGATTTTCTGCCATCGGTTCCTGTATAGCATCCCCATAAACACTCGCACTAGAAGAATATACTAACTTTTCTATGTTATGCTTACGACAAGCTTCAATAACATTGTATGTACCTCTAATATTTACATCAAATGCTGATTGCGGATATTCATGGCAATGAAGCAACCATAAGGCTGCTAAATGAATTACTCCATCTACCCCTTGCATTGCTCGATCAAGAATATCTTCATGCAATATATCACCCCCATGAGGATTAATTTTAACCCGCGGATCTTTTAATGCGTCTTTAATGTTATCAATGGCACCTCGAAACATATTATCATAAATTAATATTTCGGATACATCTGTATTTAATAATTCGTCGACAACGTGGGAGCCAATTAAACCTGCCCCGCCTATAACCATTATTCTCTTATTTTTTAGATTCATTTAATTCTTTCAAAAAAAATACTTAAATATAAATATTATTATTTAAATTCTCTATATTTTTTAAATCCTTTGTTTAATTTCACAGGCAAACTAGAGTTTTCATCTAAAGATTCACATCTTAAGTCTCCCGATTTAGATAAACGATAAACCAGTCCAGACTCTGGGCAAGTAGCGGTCTTATTTTTTTCTAGTTTCAATTGATGCCCATGCCTCGACATCCATCCTGCTTGTTGGGCAGGAACACCTCTAACTAATCCGTAGTCTGGAACACTCTTAGTTACTACTGCTCCAGCAGAGACAAACGAATAACGCCCCAAAACAACACCTGGAATTATCGTAGCGTTTGCTCCAACAGTTGCCCCTTTTCTAATTAAAATTTTTTCATAAATCCCTTTTCGATCAACCTGAGAACGAGGATTTGAAACATTGGTTAGCACACAAGACGGGCCAAGAAAAACATCATCTTCCAAAGTCACGCCAGAGTATACAGCCACATTATTCTGTACTTTGACATTATTCCCAATCGATACACCACAAGCGACCATTGTATTTTGCCCAAAAACACAGTTCTCCCCTATTTGAGATTTCTCACAAATATGGGCAAAATGCCAAACTTTGGTTCCATTACCAATCTGCACTCCATCATCTACAACAGCAGTGTGATGAATAAAGGGGGGAGTTGAATTTTCAGCTTGAAGCATCTTTAATTTATTTTAATTATTAATACATCTATTCGTCCCCGGATGCTCCCAAACTAGACTGAGCAAGATGCAATAACTTTAAAACACGAAGACCTTCATTTCCGTCAGTTAGTGGTTTCAAACGTTGTTCACAACAATTCAAAAAATGTTCACACTCAGCATTAAGTGGTTCTTTTTCCGTAACTTCAACAAACTCTCCGGCTGATTTATTTGGAACAAACGTTTTTCCTTCCTCTTGAATAAGATGCTTTCTATATAAAATTAATTTTTCCTTCCAGGGTTTTGTATCATCAAACACTAGCATTCCATCTGAGCCCACAACTGTTAGCTTCTGTTCTTTAAATGGATTTAACCAACTGACATAAACATGGGCTCTAGTATCTTCCAGAAACTTCATTGTCGTCATCGTTGTATCTACAACACCAGGAGTTAAATACGCTCCACCCACACAGTGAACTTCTTTTGGCAGAATATCCCCAGTTAAAGAGAGAATTACAGACAAATCATGCGGAGCAAAACTCCATAACGCATTTTCTTCCTTTCGAATCTTACCCAAATTCAGCCTGTTAGAAGTAATATAGTGTAATCTCCCTAATTCAGATTTAACCAATAGTTTAATCTCATTAACGCAGGGGTGATATTGCAATAGATGTCCAACCATTAGTATACGACCACTAACTTCTGCTAATTCCACGAGTTCTTTCGCATCATCGACTTTAAGACAAAGTGGTTTTTCAACAAACACGTCTTTACCCGCCAGTAAGGCTTCTTTGCATAATCGGTAATGAAGAATCGCAGGGGCAGCGATTGCAACACTCGTAATTTCTGGATTACTCAATACTCCTGCCACATTAGTTGAACTTTTAACTCCATACTCAGATGCAGCAAGATTAAGATTTTCTTTGGAAGTGTCACAAACCGTGTGAAGTGCTCCTAAGTTATTAAAGTTACGGGCAAGATTTTTTCCCCAATAGCCAACTCCAATTAAAGCTAAACTTCGTTTAAATTGATTTTGCTTCACTCTATTTATTAATAATATAAGTTATTCTATTTCTATGGCCTTAATAACTGATTCAACAATTTGATCTTGCGTCTCTTCATCAAGAAATGGATGCATTGGAAGACTTAACACTTCTCTAGATATCATTTCGGAAACTGGGAAATCCCCCCATTTCGCCTCTGTAGATGCGAACACCGGCTGCTCGTGCAAACACTTTTGATAATAAATTGCCGATGGGATCCCAGCATCTTGTAGTTTCTGTTTAACACTATCTCGGTTAGCCATTCGAATGGTGTATTGTGCATAAACATGAGAATTCCCTGTTGAAATCTTTGGTGTTTTACAAACACTTTTCAACAACGCCGAGTAACGAGCTCCAATTTCAGCTCGTGCATTTATCTCGAAATCAAAGTGAGGAAATTTTGCCAGTAAAATAGCTGCCTGAATAGTATCAAAACGACCATTCATACCAACATAATCATGATACCCTCGCTTTATACCGCCATGATTTCGAATCGCCCGCATCCGAAGCGCCAATTCATCATCGTCCACAAACAATGCGCCTCCATCACCATAGCAGCCAAACACTTTAGCCGGAAAAAAACTTGTGCTACCAATTAAGCTTGCCGCACAGCTTTTATTTCCTAATCGAGTCGCCCCAAAACTCTGCGCGGCATCTTCAATAACTGGCAATTCATATTTATTAGCAATTTTTATAATCCGTTCCATATCAGGCATTTGGCCAAATAAACTAACCGGAATAATGGCCTTTGTATTCTCATTAATAGCGGCCTCCAAAAGATCTGGATTCATATTAAAGCTATCAACTTCAATATCTACAAAAATTGGCTTTGCACCAACAGCCAAAATAACTTCAGCAGTACTGATCCAAGTAAATGGAACTGTAATTACTTGATCACCAGGACCTATATTCAAAGCACGCAAAGCAATCTCTAAACTGACAGTTCCACTAGCTACAGTAATGCAGTGCTGAACTTGCACAAAATCTGCAAGCTTTTCTTCAAGCTCATCAACTTCCGGACCCATGATAAATTTACCATGATTAAGAACATTATGGATACTATTATCAATTGACTTTTTGTATTCTATATACTGCGCTTTAAGATCTATGAATTGCATTATTGAAATAAATTATAAAAAATAGAGCATTTCAACTCTCAAGCCTTAACCACATTGCCCTCTCGGTTTTTATATACCCCACGCGCATCAACAATAATTTTTGCATATTTTTGAATCAGAACATAATCGAATGCAGAATGGTTAGTAGCTAATAGCAAAAGATCATAATTGGTAATTATTTCTGGTTTTAATTCGACGCTTTGTAAATCAAATGCATATTCGCGCATTTTTGGGAAAACGGGAATATGAGGATCTGAATATTCAACCTGCACCCCCTTGTTTCTAAGCTTTTGCATTAACTCCACGGCAGGAGACTCCCTCATATCATCTACATCTGGCTTATAAGCAATACCCAAAACTAAAATACGACTGCCATCAAATTTGATATTGTTTTTTGTAAGTTCATTTTCACAGCGACTTATAACATAATCCGGCATTTCCAAATTTACTTCACCTGCGAGCTCGATAAAACGAGCCTGAAGATTTTGCTGACGTGCTTTCCAGCTTAAATAAAATGGATCAATAGGAATACAATGCCCTCCCAAACCGGGACCTGGATAAAAAGGCATATATCCAAATGGTTTAGTCTTAGCGGCATCGATCACTTCCCAAACATCGATTTCCATTTGTCGATAAATCACTTTAAGTTCGTTCACCAAGGCAATATTCACACAACGAAAAATATTTTCTGTCAGTTTAGTCGCTTCAGCTACACGACAACTGGATACTGGAACCAACGTATTAATAGCAATTGAGTATAAAGCTTGACCTTTCTCTAAGCACTTTTTCGTATAGCCACCAATAACTTTGGGAATCTTTGCCACTTGACTATCAGGGTTACCTGGATCTTCGCGCTCAGGGGAATAGACTAAATGAAAATCAACCCCAGCTTTTAAGCCACTGCCAACTTCCAAAACTGGTTTCAAGTCATCTTCAGTCGTCCCCGGATAAGTAGTAGATTCAAGCGAAACAATGACACCTTTTGCTAGATGAGGCGCAATCGCCTCTCCCGTCTTGAGCACATATGAAAGATCTGGCTCCCGATTTTTATTTAAAGGTGTTGGAACACAAATTAGAACAGCTTCTACTTCTTGAATTCTTGTAAAATCTGTTGATGCTTCAAGCCTACCCGATTTTATCTGAGCCTCTAACTCTGCACTGGTAATATGTTTAATATAAGATTCTGATCGATTGATAGATTCTACCTTAGCCTTGTCAACATCTAGACCTAATACTTCACATTCGGATCTGGAAAATTGAATTGCCAATGGAAGCCCAACATAACCTAAACCTACAATTGCGATTTTCATTAATTTGATAAAATTATGCGTTCTTTTTTATAATTTTGGAAAAATAACTAACAGTTTTAACTAGCCCCTCTTCTAATTCAATTTTTGGCGCCCAAGATAATTCCCTTTTTACAATACTAGAATCTGGATTTCGCTGCATAGGATCATCCGTTGGCAGATCTTTAAATATTATTTTAGAGTTACTGTTAGTAATATTAATAATGTTTTCTGCTAACTCCAGAATGGTAAATTCATTAGAATTCCCTGTATTCACTGGGCCAATAAAATCATTTTGATTCATCATTCTTATGATCACATCTATTAAGTCATCTACATAACAAAAAGAGCGTGTTTGCTGCCCGTCACCGTACACTGTTATATCATTGCCCTGAAGCGCCTGAACAACAAAATTTGAAACGACCCTCCCGTCATCTACCATCATTCTAGGCCCATATGTATTAAATATTCTAATTAATCTAATATCAATTCCGTGCTGTCGGTGGTAATCAAAAAACAATGTTTCGGCACAACGTTTTCCTTCGTCATAACAAGCTCTTGGACCAATAGGGTTTACATTCCCTCTGTATTTTTCGGACTGAGGGTGAACCTCAGGATCACCATATACTTCTGATGTTGAAGCTTGTAAAACTCTGGCGTTATTACGTTTAGCTAAATCTAAAACATTGATAGCACCTATGACTGAAGTTTTTAATGTTTGTATAGGATCATGTTGATAATGAACAGGAGATGCTGGACAAGCTAAATTGTATATTTGTTCTACATTAATATCATCCAGTCCATCTACTATATCATGATTGACTAATTCGAAATTGGGGCTACCCAAGTGTCGTTCAATATTCACTTTAGAACCAGTGTAAAAATTATCTAAGCAGATAACTTTATGTTTCAAATTAATAAGCCGATCACAAAGATGGGAGCCCAAAAACCCAGCCCCCCCTGTAACTAATATTTTCATTTTATATTTATCTAAAGAAATAGCTTTTCTACAATTGGAATAACTTTAGAGAGCCTCTTATTAATTTTCTTCATTCTAATCAGCCTATTGACAATAAATTGATGCTCCTCTTGCGAAATTAATTGCATTTTTAAATCATTTTTTAATGACTCTTCAATTTTTACTAAACGACTCTCTGCAGAAATCATCCGAGGCTTAATATGTGCTGTATAACTCCCTGTAAATAACTGCACAAGATCTTCTACAGCTTCATAATAATCTTTACGCTCACCAGGAATCCAAACTTTTCTAATAGCACCCCAAGTAGCCAATTGACGCGTGCCCGTGCTAGTGCTCGCTTTTGAAATGCCAAGCATATTAGAAAGATCACTTAGCGAAAGAGGCTTGGAAGAAAAATATAATAATCCATAGATTTGACCAACTGATCTTGGAACCCCCAAAACTTGTGATAAACGCCCTCCTATTTCTATCATCTCTTGCTTAGCTTTAGACTTCAAAAAGGATGCCTGAACATCATTATTGGCCAGAGAATCAAATGCCATTTGAGTGAGAGAATTCATTTAAGATAAGTCAAATACGACCATACTTATCCGTTAATCTTACAATATCATCTTCTTCCAAATAATCTCCAATTTGCACTTCAATAAGTTGCATTAAACATTTACCATTATTAGTAAGTTGATGCCTCTCTCCAACAGGTATGTATATCCATTCATTTCTATGAATTATTTTAACTTCATCACCTAATTTAACAGTCGCTTCACCTTCAATCACTGTCCACCGCTCGGATCTATGCTTATGAAATTGCATAGAAGTTTCATGCCCTGGATTTACACTTAGTCTTTTAACTTTATATCCTTGACCTTCATCTAAAATAGTAAAGGACCCCCAAGGACGATTTTCTTTGTTAATCTTAATAATTAATTAAAAGGTTTGGACGCTCCGCGCCGGTCAATTCTATATTTAAATAAGAATCTACTTTGTTCAGAACGTTAAATAAAAACCGAACAAATCAAACAAACTGTCCGAATACAAGAGTAAAGTTTGATTTAAGACAATAATCTGAGAGAATTAGCACCTAATCGATATAAATGTATAATTTATAATCTCAACATTGGGATTTCGATTTTTTTCAAATTATACCTTTCTTGATGGAATCAATAACCTACATTTTAATATTATTTCTGGTTGTTTTTAGCTTCATATTAAGGACCATAGAGTCATCTTTATTCTCAATTAAGAGCTGGCGAAACAGACAAATAGCAAAAAAAATCCAAAATAAATATTTTTCATTAATAAATGATACTCAGGAACTCATGACTACTTTGACATTGGCAACCGCCATCTCAAATGCATGTATCGTGGCATTATTAGTATTGAATTTCGAAGAACTACAAATATTGCATTTTATGTTATTATTCTGTATTTTATTGATTATAATTGCATTATTATGTGATATCATACCAAAAACACTAACTTTAAAAGCTCCTCATCATTGGGTATTATTCCCGGCAAAACCAATTTATTTATTTCACCTTATTATGAGGCCATTAGGGTTATTAGCTGAAAAAATTAGTAATAAATCATCAAATTTACTGATTCCGAAAGGAATCAAATCAAATTTAATAACCACAGAAGAAGAATTTGCTGAACTAATTGATTGGGCATATCAACAAGGAGTTTTAGAAAGATCAGAAAGAGAAATGATGATCGAAATTATCAAACTAGATCAAAAAACCGCTGAAGAAGTAATGAAGCCTCGCTCAGAAATGATTTGTATTGAGGATGATGCTCTTATTGATGATATGATTAGTGCAGCCAAAAAATACAAATATACTCGGCTTCCTATCTTCAATGACAAACCAGATAATATAGTAGGCATTTTGAATACTAGGAAACTATTGCTTCAGCCCAAAGAGGATTTGTCAGAATCAATAGAATTCCCATCTTTTGTCCCAGCTTCAATGAATTTAATGGATTTGCTAAAAAGTCTTCAAACACAGCGTAGAGGTTTAGCTATTGTATTGGATGAATTTGGAGGAACCGCTGGACTAATTACCATAGAAGATGTTTTAGAAGAATTAGTTGGAGAGATGCGTGAAGAAGGGGAAAAGGCTGAGTTCACTATTGAAAAGCTTAATCGCAATCGATGGAGAGTAAATGGGAATCTGCCAATTGATGATTTTAAAAAAATAGCACCAGATTTTTTTAGCCTCAAAGATGTCGATACAATGGGAGGCCTCATTACCGCACTAAAAGAAGTTGTGCCAAAAAATGGTCAATCAGCACGCATGAATGACTTTGAACTTACAGTCGTAGCTAGTGATGAAAGACGTGTAAAGGAATTGATTGTAAAAAAAATTAGATAATTATGACTATAGCTCTCTATTCTCTTCTTATGCTTTTTGCGGCAGCTATGTCTTTTCTTTTTTCAGGAATTGAAAATGGGATTTTTTTCGTCAATCGTCTCAGACTCAGACAACAAATGCGCGAAGGCAATTCGCATGCACGAATTTTATTCAATTATTATCGAGAACCGGAACGTTTTTATTGGACAATTTTATTAGGAAATACTTTTTCTAATGCTGCATTTGTAATTGTTCTAGTTTTATTATTAAAACAGGCGACTAATAATAACACATTATTTTGGTCATTTTTTATTTTAATAATATTTGTACTGTTTATTTTTTGCGATCTTTTACCAAAGACCTTATTCCGTAAATTCCCCAATAGACTTTGCCTTATTGTCGCAAAACCATTTAGAATAATTCAAATTATTCTTAGCCCATTTGTCAGCTTAGTTCACCAAGTCTTTGGTGATGCCTTCGAAGGATCTGTTAGCCAACCACTAGCAAATCGACTTTTTAGAAATAGAAAAGAGTTAATAGCTTTAATGGAAGAGTCTAATGAAAGTTTAAGTAGTGAAGAACGATTCATGGTTAAACAAGTAGTACGCTTAAGTGATAGAACACTTGGCCAATTTGCCATTCCTCTAAACTTATCAGTAACCGCCTCTGCTGATACCTTAATCTCGCAAGTAGTAAAACTTTGCCATATTAATCAAATTGGAAGAATACCCGTCTGGAAATTTACCGGAGGGCAGAGAAAAGTTATAGGAATCGTAACATTGAAAACTTCACTATATAAAGAAGATTATGACGACACTAAAGAGGCAATAGATTATTTACAACCTGCTCTATTTCTCCCATCAGATCTAAAAATTGAAACAGCACTAAAGCGCATGCAGCAAAGTGGAAATTGGCTAGCAATTGTTATTGGCCCATCACAAAGAGAAGCCGGCATCGTGGGCCTACAAGATATTCTTAAAGTTATTTTTAGCGAAAATCAGCGATAAATGGAGGATCTAGAAAGTATCAATTGGCTTTGGATGACCGCTAAAATTATTGCGGTAATATTTTTAGTTGGACTAAACGGTTTTTTTGTTGCAGCGGAATTCGCACTTGTAAAAGTCCGTAATACACAGCTTCAACCGCTATTAATAAAAGGGCATCGTAGAGCAAAAGTTACTAAATACGTTGTCAATAATCTCGATGCTTTTTTAAGCGCGTGCCAATTGGGTATTACTTTAGCCAGTCTTGCACTTGGGTGGATAGGGGAACCGATTTTTGAAACTCTTTTGGAGCCTTTATATCATTGGCTTGAAATAAAGTCTGAAGCACTTAGAACCTCTATCTCTTTTGCAGTTGGATTTTCAGTCATTACAACATTACATATTGTTATTGGTGAAATGGCACCAAAAACATTGGCAATTCAGAAGCCTCTGCCAACAAGCCTTTGGGTTGCCTATCCTATGGTATGGTTTTATCGAATAACATATCCAATAGTGCAGATTCTTAACTGGTCATCGCTTTTAATACTAAGAATGCTTGGAGTAGAAGCTGCAAGTGAAAGTCATGACAATCACTCGGAAGAAGAAATCAGATTGCTGGTTGAAACTAATCAAAAAAAAATCGATCGTTCAAAGCTTGGTCGAGAAATAGTTATGAATGCACTAGAACTTGATCACCGTGTTGCTCGCGAAGTAATGCAACCTCGAACAAAAATTGTAGGAATCGATATTGAATCTAAACTTTCAGAATGTATTCAAATTGTGGAAAAGACAAATTACTCCAGATTCCCTTTATGTGAAGATGATGATTTGGACCACACTTTGGGAATTATTCATATTAAGGACATATATAGGCTAAGAAATAAAATTAAGAAAACTTCTGATTTAATACCCGTAGCTAGAGAAATCATCTATGTTCCAGAAACCTGCAGACTAGAAAGACTACTTGAACTTTTTCTTGAAAGAAAATTACATTTTTCAATTGTCGTAGATGAATACGGAGGAACGCTTGGAATGATTACGCTTGAGGATATTTTGGAAGAATTGGTGGGTGAGATTCAGGATGAATTTGATCGCGAAATACCCCAAATTAAACAAATTGATGATTTTCATTGGGAAGCTTTAGGAATGCTACCAACTCACGAACTGGAAGAACTTGTTGGCGAATCAGCCTTAGAGGAAGGCATATCATCAATTAGCGGACT
>MDSW01133170.1_pt1 | contig 49330 bp, 46 predicted proteins | sample 811171 | NCBI WGS metagenome assembly MDSW01 (sample SAMN05326641, study PRJNA326480) | marine metagenome | isolation source: seawater | place: Atlantic Ocean: North West | collected 2012
GATGATCTAACTAAATATTTTGTTCACCGATGGATGCATAAATACCCTATTTTATGGGCTCTACATAAAGTACATCACTCAGCTACAGAATTGACGCCCCTTACAATATATAGAACTCACCCATTAGAGGGAATTGTTTTTTCATTAAGAAGCGCATTCACTCAGGGTCTTGCAATATCAGTTTTTTTCTTTTTATTTGGAGATAAGGTAAGCTTAGCCACCGTTCTAGGGGTAAACGTTGTGATATTTCTATTCAATGTGGCTGGATCGAATTTGCGTCATTCTCATATAGGCATACGATATTGGAGGTGGTTAGAGTTTATATTAATTTCTCCAGCTCAACATCAGTTACATCACTCCATAGCAAAAGAACATCACGATAAAAATTTTGGTGCTACGTTGGCGTTATGGGATTGGATATTCAAATCTCTTCATTACTCTACAGACACAGAAAAACTTACTTTAGGTTTAGATGAGCACCAAACATCTAAAGAGCATAGTCTTTATACGATATATATATCACCAGTGGTTGAAGTAATTGAAATTATAAGGACAAAAATTATAAGTTCTTACCAAAATACTAAAAAAATAATTTATCAATTTTTAAAAATAAAACGACAAATTAAGAAAAAATTAATTAGTCAACGTAAGGACAATACTAATGTTAAAATTTAAAATTCCAACATTTTTTGCATTTCTTATCTCTTTTGCAAACTTGGCACACTCAGCTGAAGTCAATATTTACTCTCACCGTCAACCTTTTTTAATAAATCCATTTCTTGAAGCATTTAGTAATAAAACTGGTATTAAGACTAATGTTGTTTACTCAACAAAAGGGTTAGCACAACGACTCAAGGCAGAAGGAAGAAATAGTCCAGCAGATTTAATCTTAACCGTAGATATTGGTAGACTATACATTTACCAGGATATGGGGTTACTCGCATCTATTTCTTCACTTAAACTTGATAAAAATATTCCTTCACATTTAAAAAGTATAGACAACACCTGGTTTGGGTTATCCAAACGGGCACGTATAATAGTTACCTCAAGGGAACGGGTGCCAGTCGGTTCTATAAAAAACATAGAAGACCTATCAGATCCACGTTGGAAAAAAAAGATATGTAGTCGACCTGGAAGTCATGTCTATAACAGAGCTCTACTCGCATCAATTATTGCCGAGCATGGTTTAGATAAGGCTGAAATATGGGCTAAAGGGCTAGTTTCAAATTTGGCTAGACGACCACAAGGAAACGATAGAGCTCAAGTAAAAGCAATCTATCATGGTCAATGTGATATTGCGATAATAAATAACTACTACTTTGGAAAACTAAAATATTCTGAAGACCCCGATCAACGTGAATGGGCAAAATCATTAAACCTTGTCTTTCCTAATCAAGCAAAAAGTGAACGTGGCGCTCACGTAAATATATCTGGTGGTGGAGTTGCAAAGTATTCAAAAAATAAAGTAGAGGCAATCTTACTTTTGGAATTCTTGACTGATCCAACTGCTCAAAAACTTTATGGAGATATAAATTTTGAATACCCGGTCAACCCAAGTATTAATGCGTCAGAGGAACTAAAATCATGGGGTTCATTTAAAGAAGATAAATTACCTATCGACAAGATCGCAAAGTTATCAGGTGAAGCACAAAAAATTATAGATCGGGTTGGCTGGTAGTAGAGTTGTATTTTATCCTTTTACAATGCAAAGACTATCAATAAGAAAACAGTAAAACGTTTAATGGGTACTTGTTAGCAGCTACAGTTTTCAAGTATTTTAGAGTACGAGGAACTGTAATGATTTTTTATAAGTATAATTGAATTAAATTAGTCAAGGTTTCCAGATAAACTGGAAATCTAATACTTCCTCACGAGCTTATGCAATTAATTTTAATTTCAACTATAAATCTAAATTTTAACCTGTTAATGGAATGTGATGTTTTCTGTAGTCAATAATACACTTTTGTGGAAAATTTTAGTCTATTTTCTTTCAGTTGCGTTACTGAGCCCTTTGATATCTTTAATTCTAATTAGTTTTGACAATACTCACGGTCTCTGGACACACTTAGTGGAAACGGTCTTAGCTCGATACGTTATGAATACTATACTCCTAATGCTAGGGGTGGCAGCACTATCATCAGTGTTTGGAATTTTTACAGCATGGATTATTGCGAGGTATCGGTTTAAATTTTCTAAAGTAATTGATTTAATGATGTTACTACCTGCAGCCTGTCCCGCATACCTAGTTGCCTATGCTTATACTGATTTCTTTGAATATGCAGGCCCAATTCAAGTTATACTGCGAAACTTAATGTCTTGGTCCTCACCATCCGAGTACTTTTTTCCTGAAATCAGATCTTTAGGTGGAGCAATTTTTGTTTTATCGTCTGTTCTATATCCCTATATTTATTTGCTTGCTCGAACTGCATTCAGGCAGATCCCTGAAAGTCTTCTTGAAATCACAAGTCTATACAATAAAAGTTCATTTTGGAAATTAGGTCTACCAATAGCTAGACCAGCTATAGTCGCTGGCGTAGCACTGGTCTGCATGGAGGTTGTTTCTGATTTTGGAACGGTTGAGTATTTTTCTCTAGAGACCCTAACCTTGGGAATATTTAATGTTTGGATAGGCATGAATAGTATAACCGCGGCAGCTCAGTTAGCGACCTTCAGTTTTATCTTTATAATTGCATTGCTAATTCTTGAAATAAAATCGCGTTATGGAAGACGATTTAATGATACAAGCAGAAAACAAAGAAGACCTGAAATACTAAATTTAAAAGGAACTAAAGCCCTTTTCTGTTGCTTTATCTGCTTATTACCCGTTAGTTTTGGTTTTTTAATCCCTATTTCTATTCTTCTTTCTAATGCACTAGGTGGTCTTAGTTGGCCTAGCATTCTAGAGAGTTTTGTAATTTTAAAGAATACCTTACTAGTTTCATCTGTAGGCTCTCTCACTGTAATGTTTATAGCAACACTATGTGTAACAGTGTCAAAAATAACAGATGACAAGAAACTACAAGTTTTTTCGAAGCTATCTGCAACAGGTTACGCTTTTCCAGGCACTATCCTCGCAATAGGTGTCATAATTACAGTTGGTTATTTTGACAAAATATTTTTATTATTTGATTTTACAAATTCAAACGGTACTTTTTATATTAGCGGAAGTTTATTTGTTCTAATTTTTGCTTATTTAATAAGGTTTTTAGCTGTTGGTTATGGTGCAATTTTATCAGGGCTCGAAAAAACTTCACCAAACCTAATTTGGGCAAGTAGAACTCTTGGAATTAGTTTTTCAGGTACTATCACAAAAATTACCCTCCCATTAATAAGACCCTCTATAATTGCAGGCGGAGTGTTAGTTTTCGTTGATATAATGAAGGAACTCCCAATGACACTTTTACTTAGGCCTTTTAACTTTGATACATTAGCAACGCATACATATCAGTTTGCTCATGATGAACTTATGAGTGAGGCATCATTGCCGGCTTTAATGATTATTTTAGCAGGCTTAGTTCCAATTATTTTTCTTAACAAAATACTCAGAAGTAATTACAATTAGTCATTATAACACTGTTGGGAGTATAAAATGGATTTTAAAAAAAAATTTTGTTTAGCATTAATATACTTTTTAGCCAGTATATCGCAATTTTCTGTGCCTTCATACGCTGCTGAATCATCTAATACATTAAAGAAATTATCCAAAAATTCAGTAGCACTGGTTGGAGACACTTACTTCTTAGCTCAATATGATGATTGGTCTATTAAGTGTATCAAGGCTCCTGATGGTCAAACAGATCCATGTCAACTATATCAACAACTTTTCGATATCAATTCAAACCCAGTTGCCGATATACATATCTTTATTTTGTCAGATGGTGGTAATACTCAAGCAGGAGCCTCCTTGATGACACCATTAGAAACTCTTTTGACTGAAAATATTTTATTTTCTATCGATAATGGTCCCATAAAAATTTATGAATTTTCTTTTTGCAATATTTCAGGATGCGTAGCTAGAATGAGACTTACAGAAGACGATTTAAGCAACCTAAAACTGGGTAATTGGGCTCAAGCAAAAATATATTCTGCCAGAAATCCAAATTTAGAAGTTACAGCATCACTTTCACTAAAAGGATTTACCGCAGCTCTGAAATCACTAAATAAAATTATATTAGAATAACAATTAGCTAATCTAATGATACTTAATAAGATCTATTGCTCTGGTACGAGTAAAAAATATTTAAAGAAAAAGAGTCCTCTTACTGAAGTAGGGCCATAAACTAAGCCATACCCGAAAAACCAAAAAACATAAAACTTATATTGCTGCTAACAAGTGAAACGCATAATATTACAATCATGGCTCTCGTGAAAAAACTACTCAGTTAAATAAATTCATTGTAGCACATGTTTTAAATCGATAACTTAACGTAACGTCGTTATGTAAGTTTTTATTATGACTATAGGATAAGATAATATGAAATATCACGAATTAGGGCATTGGCTAACTGAATCTGCAAAATGGGTAGATCACTACTATTCAACTCTCTCCAAAAGACCCGTAAGACCAAATATAGCTCCAGGGGAGTTCACCAAAAAGTTATCATTATCACCACCTGAAAAGGCCCAAAGCGTAAAAACTGTATTCGAAGACTTTAAAAATATTGTTCCCGATGCAATGACACACTGGCAGCATCCAAAGTTCTTTGCATACTTTCCAGCTAATGCATCCCCTGCTTCAATATTCGCAGAGAGCTTGTCAAACTCTATGGGCGCTCAAGCTATGTTATGGCAAACTTCACCAGCGGCTACCGAGATGGAGACTGTGGTAATTGATTGGCTACGTCAGGCACTAGGACTCAAAGAGGGGTTTAAGGGCACAATTCAAGATACAGCTACAACAGCAACTTTTTGCGCAGTGTTAACTATGCGAGAGAAAGCACTAGGCTTTTCTGGTTTAAAGGATGGCCTTTATGGTTCACAGAAACTAAGAATATATGCTTCAGACAATGCTCACAGCTCAATAGAGAAGGCAGTTCGATTATCCGGAATAGGTGAAAATAATCTTTGCAAAATTGAATTAGATAAGAACCTATCAATTAACTGCGCTAAACTAGAGTTAGAAATTAAAAAAGATATAAAAGACGGTCACGTTCCTGCTGGCCTAATTCTAAGCCTAGGAGGAACATCTATTGGAGCTTCTGATAACATTTTACCTCTAATGTCTCTCGCGAAGAAGTACAATCTTTACACCCACATTGACGCTGCATGGGCGGGATCTGCTATGTTGTGTCCTGAGTTTCGTCACTTATGGGAAGGCGTAGATATGGCCGATTCAATTGTCTTCAACCCTCATAAGTGGTTAGGAGCACAGTTCGATTGTTCAATACAGTTTTTAAAAGACCCGACAAGCCAAATAAATACATTAGGCTTAAGGCCTGCATACTTAGAAACTTTAGACGTCGAAGAGGTTACTAATTATAATGAGTGGACAATACCACTTGGTCGAAGATTTCGAGCTCTAAAAATTTGGTTTTTAATAAGAGTTTATGGTTTAGAGCAACTCAGAGGGATGTTACGAAACCACATAACATGGGCAAAAGAGCTCGAAAATTTATTCGAAGCAGATAAAGACTTCAAAGTTATAACTTCTAGTCCTTTTGGTTTATTTACTTTTCAACTTTTAAAAGAAGGTGAAAGCTCAGATGAAAGCACCAAAAAGCTTTTAAATTTAATAAACGCTGATGGAGAATGCTACCTCACACAAACGTTAACCCGTGAGAAATTCGTAATTCGCGTATCAGTTGGGTCTTTTGAGACAACTCGGGAAGATGTGCTTCGGGTTTATGAAATAGCTAGTAAGTTTGGGAAAGTTATAAGTTAATTAAACTATTTAATAAGGTATAAAAAAATCTAAGCTAGGTGTCATTAATAGAATTAAATAAAAGTCCCACTAAATTTAAAAATATATTTAGATAAAGGGCACAACGTTATGCCCTTTATCATTAAGAAGTTATTTAGTAAGCCATTCTCTGCCTTTAAGCATCAAGCTCCAGTATACAGTTGGTAAGATTGATTTTTTTAAGAACCAAGCCAATCTACGTGGTTTAGTCGAATCCCAATTAAAAGTAGGCATAAGTTTTCCACCATAGCCAAACTCTGCTAAAATAATTTTACCCTTTTCAACAGTCAAAGGGCATGACCCATATCCATCATATTGAATATTCGGTGTACTCTCATTCAGAACAGAGATAACATTTTGAGCAACTATAGGAGCCTGTTTCCGTGCTGCAGCAACAGTTTTAGCGTTAGCCGTAGAGCACACATCACCCAAACTAAATATATTTTTAAATTTTGTGTGCTGCAGTGTAGCTGGATCAACGTCCACCCAACCACCGGCATTAGCCAATGGACTACTTTTAATAAAATCTGGCGCACACTGAGGTGGGCAAACATGCAACATATCAAAACTGCGTTCGATTACTTCAGGCTCTGAACCCTCTTTTGCTACCTTAAACCATGCCTTTTGAGCTTTTCCATCCACCTTTATTAAATTATGACCAAAATCAAGATCGATTGAATACTTATTAATGTACTCCATCAAACCTGGAACATAAGCCGCACATCCAAATAGTACAGGTCCAGCATTGCAAAAGGATACCTTCAAGTTTTTAAGAATACCCTTTCGTAACCATTCATCACAAGATAGATACATGGCCTTTTGAGGGGCTCCTGCACATTTGATAGGCATTGGAGGCTGAGTAAAGATTGCATTTTTTCCAGACATCTTTTGAACAAGTTCCCAAGTGTATGGTGCCAAGTCATAACGATAGTTTGAGGTAACCCCGTTCGATCCAAGGCTTTCTTCTAGACCCTCAACTGCTTCCCAGTCCAACTTAAGTCCCGCTGCAACCACAAGAGTTTTATATGAAATTTTTTCACCAGAGGTTATCGTCACTAATGAATTATCAGGTTCAAATGTAACAACTTTACTTTTTATTCTTTTAATCCCACTTGGCCAAACAGAGTCCATTGTTCTTTCAGTTTGTTCTTTACTAAAAACACCTGCACCAACCATGGTCCATCCCGGCTGATAATAATGTTTTTCTGCTGGTTCAATAACAGTTATATCTAACTGTGGATTTCTTTTTCTTAAACTAGAAGCTGTTGCAAGCCCTGAGGCCCCTCCACCAACAATAAGTACTTCATGGATTTTGGTCATCTTGTATCCCCCGTAAAATTCACTCTTAAGAGCTTTTACCTCTAGCGAACTCTTTACAAACGAAAATAAAAACCTCTACAGATATAATTAATTTAATCTATATTTAGGTTTTAAGCAGTTAAAGCGACTCAATGTGGTGTCGAATATGATCTTCCATAAAGCTTTGAATAAAAAAGTAACTGTGATCATACCCATCATGAACACGTAACGAAGCAACCTGTTTTCGAGATGAGATGACAGATTTTATTGAGTTAAGCATAAGCAAATCGTTAAAGTTGTCTGCCTTACCCTGGTCAATTAAAACACGATTATCAAAGCCCCTCTCTTCCATAAGAATAGTTGCATCATGGGCCCGCCAAAGGTCTTCATTAGATCCAAGATATGCAGTAAACTGTTTCTTACCCCAATCAGATATTGTTGGATTACAAATTGGAGAAAATGCTGAAACTGATCTAAATAATTTTGGTAAACTAAGCGCCAGGGTCAGCGCTCCGTGCCCTCCCATTGAATGGCCCATAATTCCTTGTTTGTGATCATCAACAGAAAACTCACTTATAACTAACCCCTGTAATTCCTCACTTATATAAGTCCACATATTGTAATTTGGTGACCAAGGTTTTTCAGTTGCATCGACATAGAAACTGGCACCCTGCCCCAAGTCGTACGACTCATCATCGGCAACTTGCTCTCCTCTTGGAGAAGTATCCGGAAATACAATTGCGACCCCGTGCTTGGATGCCCAACCCTGAGCTCCAGCTTTAACCATAGCATTTTCATGAGTACACGTAAGTCCTGAAAGGAACCAAATTACTGGAACTTTACTCAATTTAGCTTGTGGTGGGAGAAATACACCAAAGGTCATATCACAATTACAAGCTGAAGACGCATGCCGATATACACCCTGAATCCCTCCGTAACATAAATTTTCAGAAATAATTTCCACTAAAACCTCACTCAAAAACTAATTTTATAATTTATTTATTGGAATCTTTAAATATTGGGTTCCATTGTCTTCCGGTTCAGGTAAATTTCCTGCTCGCATATTTGTTTGAATAGATGGAATTATAAGCTTTGGCATAGAAAGTTGGGAGTCTCGTTTTTCTCTAAACTCAACAAACTCTTCCTTAGTTTTTTTTCCGCCAATATGTACGTTGCTCTCTTTTTGAACTTTCACAGTAGTTTCCCAAGCAAAACAATCTCTACCAGGTGCCTTATAGTCATGACAAAGAAATAAACGTGTTTCCTCAGGAAGAGACAAGATTTTCAAGATAGAGTTGTATAACTCAGTTGCAGACCCTCCAGGGAAATCAGCTCTAGCAGTCCCGAAGTCGGGCATAAACAATGTATCACCGATAAAGGCCGCATCACCAACTACATATGTTACACAGGCCGGAGTATGGCCAGGTGTGTGCATGACCTGTACAGCTAAATTACCAATATGAAACTTGTCACCATCGTCAAACAGCCGATCAAATTGACTTCCATCCATTTGAAATTCTGTGCCAGCATTAAAAATTTTTCCAAATACTTTCTGAACAGCATCAATGTTAGATCCAATGGCAATTTTTCCTCCTAACTCACTCGCGAGATAAGGAGCGGCTGATAAGTGATCTGCGTGAACATGAGTTTCGATAATCCACTCAAGGCTCAACCCCATAGATTGTATTTCACTTATTATCATATCTGCATGTTTAGTGGTAATTTTTCCTGCTGAAAGATCAAAATCAAGTATTGAGTCAATCACAGCACAAGAATTAGAGGTTGAATCTTTTACGATGTAGCAAGCCGCATTCGTATTTTCATCAAAGTAGCTGTAAATCTCTGCTAGAGACGCCTCCACCGATCAATACTCTACCACAGCACGAATTGATTTTCCTTCATGCATTAAATCGAAACCCTTATTAATATCATCAAGAGACAATTTATGAGTAATCATAGGATCGATTTCAATTTTTCCATCCATATACCAATCTACAATTTTTGGGACATCTGTCCTCCCTCTAGCTCCACCAAAGGCAGTTCCACGCCATACTCTTCCTGTAACAAGCTGAAAAGGTCTAGTTGAGATTTCTGCTCCAGCGGGTGCAACTCCGATTATAACACTTTCGCCCCAACCTTTGTGGGCACTTTCTAAAGCAGTACGCATTACGCTAACGTTACCGGTAGCATCAAAAGTATAATCACCACCACCATTAGTTAATTCAACCAGGTGTGCGACTAAATCACCGTCAACTTTTGAGGGATTAACAAAATCAGTCATACCAAACTGCGAAGCCATCTCAACTTTGCTATCATTTATATCAACACCAACGATTTGATCAGCACCTGCAAGTCTCAAACCTTGAACCACGTTCAGTCCAATACCACCAAGTCCAAAAACAATGGATGTAGACCCAATTTCTACTTTTGCAGTATTTATAACTGCTCCAATACCTGTGGTAACACCGCAACCAATATAACAAATTTTGTCAAATGGGGCATCTTTGCGAACCTTTGCAAGCGCAATTTCTGGTAGTACCGTATGGTTGGAAAATGTGGAACACCCCATGTAGTGTAGTATGGGCGTCCCATTAAGCATAGTAAACCTACTGGTTCCATCTGGCATTAGGCCTTGCCCTTGGGTGGTTCGAATTGCTTGGCACAAATTTGTTTTAGGATTTAAACAATATTCGCACTCACGACATTCGGCGGTATACAGAGGGATAACGTGATCACCTACTTCAAGAGACTTAACGCCTGGACCAACCTCTATAACAACCCCAGCTCCTTCATGTCCAAGTATTGCTGGAAAAAGCCCTTCTGGATCCGCACCGGATAGAGTAAATTCATCCGTATGGCATATCCCAGTAGCTTTAATTTCCACTAAAACTTCACCATACTTCGGCCCTTCAAGATTTACCTCCATAACTTCAAGAGGTTTGCCTGCTTCCAAAGCTACTGCTGCACGAGTTCTCATAATTAATCTCCCAATTTGATGCTGATAAAGTTAAACATCACTTCTAATAAATGGCAAGATAATCCGCTCTGATGTGCCCAAAATAATTTCTAAAACCACAAATACTTTCTATTTTTTAGAGTATGGATAAAGATATTTTTATTTATACTTTATATTTTAATCGTTTGTGCTGAGCTTAATTCACGTCAAAGTTAGTTCTGTATTTATAGGGAGAAAAAAATGTCTACAAAAAATGAAGTTTGTTGTGCGGGCCCAGGTTACGCATCACCACAGGATGCTATTAAAGCTCCACGAGAAAAAGTTGTTTACACTATATGTATTTATACTGGCACAGGAATTGAAAAACCAGATTACCTAGCTACTGTAGATGTCGATGAAACGAGCTCGACTTATGGAGAAGTAATTCATCGTACAGAAATGGGAAGTGCTGGAGATGAGCTCCATCACATGGGATGGAACGCCTGTTCATCATGCAATAGCGATGGTGATATGGAACGTAAATACTTAATTATACCCGGCGTTAGGACGTCAAATTTTTATATAGTAGATACTGCTACAGACCCACGAGCACCCACTCTTTACAAGACAGTAGATGGAGAAGAAATAAAAGCTAAAACTAATCTCTCAGCTCCGCATACCGTTCACTGCCTGGGAGCAGACATTATAGTTTCAATGCTTGGAGATGCAGATGGTAATGCTCCAGGGGGTTATTTACATTTAAATAAAGATTTTGAGATTATGGGGCGTTGGGAGACTGACACCACAGGCATGAATTTTAGCTACGATTTTTGGTATCAGCCCCGCCACAATATGATGGTTTCGACGGAATGGGCGGCACCGAACACGTTTATGCCGGGTTTTGACTTAGAAGATGTTGGAAAAGGAAATTATGGAAGACATATTCATTTCTGGGACTTCAAAAACAAGTCAATTGAAAAATCAATTGATTTAGGTGAAGAAGGCATGATTCCTCTTGAGGCTCGTTTTCTCCACAACCCTGACTCAACACATGGATTTGTTGGCGCAACATTGAGTTCAAATATCTTTCATTGGTACAAAGATGATGCTGGAGAACTCCAAATTGAAAAAGTAATAGACGTTGAATCAATAGATAATGGAATTTTACCAGTTCCAATGCCTGGACTGATTACTGATATACTTGTCTCTATGGATGATAAGTATCTGTATTTCTCAAATTGGTTACACGGAGACCTTCGTCAATATGATATATCAGACCCTTCAAATCCCAAACTTACTGGTCAAGTTTGGTTAGGGGGAATGCTAGGAAAAGCAGATGAAGTGAATGGCCGAACAGTTGATGGCGCTCCACAAATGATTCAGCTGTCTTTAGATGGTAAGCGTCTATTTGTAACTACATCACTTTTCTCTACATGGGACAATCAATTTTATCCAAGTATGAAAGAGAATGGTGGCATGATGCTTATCGTTGATTGTGACCCTGAAAATGGTGGAATGAAAATACGTGAAGACTTTATGATAGACTTCGGCAAAGAACCAAATGGCCCAGCTCGAGCGCATGAAACTCGATATCCGGGTGGTGACTGCTCCTCTGACATCTGGGTTTAAAAAGAAAGGGGGGATTTATTCCCCCCCTTCTATTCTAAATATGTCTCAAAAAGTTTTCAAAGTCGTTTTTCGCAACAGGGAAAATAAAGTTTTCTTTGTTGATCAGGACACACCTGTAATAGATGCTGTCGAAAAAGGTGGCTACGTGCTACCAATAGCCTGTCGCTACGGGGGTTGTATAACATGTGCAGCTAAAATGATATCGGGCAGAGTAAAGCAACCAAAAGGCACTGCTCTAAATAAACGTCAATCGAAAGAGGGTTACGTGTTATTATGTGTAGCTAGACCCCAAGAAGATTGTGTCTTCGATGTTGGCGTGGAGTCTCACGATAAATTATATGTTAATCCATTTTCTATGCCAAATGCTCAGGAATTAATTGAGAAGGGTAAAGCACGTTGAGGTTGCGAACTGACAGATTAAAATCTGACAATAATATTTCACTATTGTTTATATTTTTTTTAATTAGCATAGGTTGGCTGTACTCAATTGTTCAAGTCGTTTCAATTAATTCATTTAGTAGTTTTTCAGATGCAGGTCCAGGGATGGAAATTTTTGCTTTTATAAACTTTCTTCTCTTTAATGATCCATTTAGTTTTGAATCCTCTTTGAACTTTTGCACTACTACAGACTTATTATGGAAAGTTTGGGATTTTTTCAAAGCTTTTAGTATGTGGGTAGCTATGATTTTTGCCATGATGCTTCCGTGCATTTTCGCTGTTTTAAAGAAAAGGCCTTTAAACAATAAAAATACATTAAGATTTATCTTTGGGTTTATTTTGGTATGGTTAATTTTTTGTATAGTTATGGTTTTCTTTCAATGGGCCCTCAGATCTACTGAAATGCTTGATGGACATATGGTTCTGTCAAACAAGTTTACTGCTGCACTTCTTCTCGCTCTAGTCGCAACCTATCAATTATCTAATCACAAAGTAAAAAACCTCAAAAAATTAAAAGGTTTAAAAAGTGAAACTGACTTAATACTTTGTTGTGGAACTAAAATTGCTAAGTCTGGGTTTAGCTTTGGGAAAGCAAGCTTAAAGTGTTGCTTTCCTTTAATGATGACTATGTTTGCGTTTGGGTTAATGAATATTCTCGCAACCGCCTTCTTACTTATTGTTATGCTTGCGGAGACTACCTCTGGACACAAAGGCCCTGCGACTATCGCTTCATCGATTGTACTATATGTTTTAAGTTTGTTATTTATAGTACCTATTATAAATAGTACTACCTGAGAAAACATATAACAAAACAAAATTGAAAATAACAACTTTTAACAGAATGGATTATCAAGTGTACTTAAGTTATCCAAACATCAACCTTACTAAAAAACTAAATGTTAATTTATTCTTTATTTAATTAACATTAACCTTTTCTTTTTCAACCTACGTAGCGGCAGATATTACTTTAGATCTCAAATTAGGGTTTAGCAGCAATAAAATCTCTGAGTTTGGCTGCAAAATCAAAAATATTTTGAAAGTGAAATAAGAGGTACGAATACTTGGCAAGATATGCAAAGCTTGCTATTTTCAATTTAAGAAATAAAAACCGTATAATACCCTATCTCCACCCTCAGTAAAAGCAAGCGTTCTAGTAAATAACATAATTAAAAATAGGAACAAAAATGAAATTAACCGACTTCAAAGTGCTAACATTTGATGTTTATGGAACCCTTATTGACTGGGAAACAGGTATGATTAATGGCCTCAAAACCCTAACTGACAAGATGAGCCGAAGAATTACTCGGAATGAAATTCTTGAAGCTCATGCTCATTACGAGTCATCAACGCAACTATATACTCCCACAAAGGTATATAGCGATACTCTTGCCGTCGTGTATAAGCGCTTAGCTGAAGAATGGGGAGTTGTGGTGACTTGGAGTGACTGCTTAACTTATGGGGCTTCAGTTAAAGACTGGCCTGCTTTCAAGGACAGCGTTGAGGCTCTTCAATACCTAAAACACCATTTTGTACTTGTTGTTCTCTCCAATATCGACAACACAAATTTCGTACATTCAAATAAGAAATTAAATGTGGTTTTTGATGCTGTTTATACTGCTGAGGATATTGGTTCATACAAACCCTCTCAAGTTAATTTTGACTATATGATCGAAAATCTTGAACGCCTTGGGGTAGTAAAAACAGAAATCCTGCACACTGCCGAGAGCATGTTTCATGACCATGCACCGGCCAATCATTGCGGGCTTTCAAATTGCTGGATTTACCGGAGGCATGGACAAGAAGGGTTTGGCGCAACAATGAATCCTGGCCCCATGCCGTCTTATAACATGGTTTTCAATTCAATGGCGGAATTAGTCGAGGCTCATAAGGCTGAGATGGATTAATTTAGCACAGAGATACTCATTACGAGCATAGAGGCGATCACAAAAAAGGTACTTCTAAAAAATAGCATGTTTTTAAGTGGCAAACTATTTTTACAAGATTAAATTAACTTATAGTGCTTTATAATTTTAACGCTTCAAGACTTTAAATCTTTGTTTTAACGTAATACAATCAATAACTTATAATAAACCAAATAAAGAGTAACCTATTATGAACATAAAAAAAAGCACTTAATTGAATAAGTGCTTTTTTTAATTTTATAGATTTTAAATCTGTTCTTAACGCTTTGAGAACTGAAAGCTCTTCCGGGCTTTTGCTTTTCCATATTTCTTACGTTCAACAACTCGACTATCTCTTGTAAGGAAGCCAGCTACTTTTAAGGCTCCCCTTAGAGCAGGATCATAAAGTTGCAGTGCCTTGGAAATACCATGTTTAACTGCCCCTGCTTGACCAGACAATCCACCACCTTTAACAGTCGCAGTTACATCAAATTGTCCCTCAACTCCAGCAACGGTAAATGGTTGCCGAAGAATCATTTGCAGAACAGGTCTAGCAAAATAACTAATCATTTCCTTACCATTTACTACAACTTTTCCAGAGCCAGGTTTTATCCAAACTCTAGCTACAGCATCCTTTCTTTTTCCTGTAGCATATGCACGACCTAAGTTATCTCGCACTGCGACACGCTCAATAGTAACAACTTCTTCTGCAACCACTGGTAAAGCAGATGCCGCCTCGCCCAAATCATTTAGTGTTTTAATTTCATCAGCCATTATTATTCACTCCGCGTGTTTTTTTTGTTTCTAGAAGCAACATCTAAGATTTCAGGCGCTTGCGCATCGTGTGGATGTTCAGATCCTGCATAGACACGAAGATTAGTCATCTGTTGTCGAGACAATGGTCCACCAGGGAGCATTCTTTTCACAGCCTGCGTAAGAACCCTCTCAGGAAATTTACCATCTAGAATATCTTGATTGGTACGGGACTTTATTCCACCAGGGTGACCAGTATGCCAGTAATTCGGTTTCTCTCTTTTGTTTCCAGTCAACTGAATTTTTTCAGCGTTTATGATAATAACATTGTCACCCATGTCCATGTGTGGTGTGAACGTTGTCTTATGCTTTCCACGTAATCGTGTTGCGACAAAGGACGCTAAACGTCCCAGAACAATTCCTTCTGCATCAATTAATATCCATGTCTTATTAATATCCGCAGGTTTAGCGGTAAAGGTCTTCATAATTGTACCTCAAAATAAAATTAATATTTTTGTTGTGTAATTCTCGGCTGTATTGCTATTTTTTTATAACGCAGTCAAGTGCAAAAGTTACAATTTATCTATGTTTATCAATGATTTATAATATAGGTACTATAATACCTATATTAGTTATTTAATTGAATAGCGTAAGTAACTGAAAAACGAGCAACTGGTTTCTCTTCAAGCACTCCAGAATAGATACGCCCATCAAAAACTGCGAGCCGCTTACCTAATTTTAAAACGTTAGCTCTACAAACTAATAGTCCAGCTTCTGGCCTCCTCATAAAATCAATAGAGCAATTGGTTGTAACAGACTGAGCCACTGGGCCTAGGATAGCAAGCAGGCCTATGTAAGAAGTAACATCACATAATGCAAACATGGTCGGACCTGAAACTGTATCTCCTGGCCGCAAGTGTTTTTGGCTGGTCACAAGCCCTAAAACGAAGCTATCTTTAGAAATTTCTCGTATTTCAAATTCATCGACTATTTGTGGGAACTCAACCTTAATAAATTCATTAAGCTCTGGAATAGTCATTTTTAAATCCACACTTCCCTCCAAAGAAAATTAAGTTTACTCTACTTATCAGGAGGAGATTAAAAATGAAAGGTACACAATCAGACTCAATGCTCTTGAGAGAATGCCAGGATAACGTTGAAATAGTTACAATGAACAACCCTGCCAAACTTAATGCCCTCAGTAACTTGATGCTTTTGGAACTTCAGACCTGCTTTGATGAAATATCTTTAAAAAAAGAAATAAAAACGGTTATAATACGTGGAAATGGTAAGGCTTTTTGTGCAGGCCATGACCTTAAAGAAATGATGACATCAAAATCAGATGCTGATGGAGGAAAGGTCGCTATGGTAGACCTATTTAATCGTTGCTCTAAAATGATGCAAACAATTCAAATGATGCCTCAACCAGTAATCGCTCAAGTAGACGGATTAGCTACAGCAGCTGGATGTCAACTTGTAGCAACTTGTGACATGGCCGTTGCTTCTGAAGAAGCTCTATTTGGAGTAAATGGTGTTAACATTGGCCTTTTTTGTTCAACTCCAATGGTAGCATTAACAAGAAATATACCAAAAAAGCACGCCTTTGAAATGTTAACAACAGGTGAATTCATTAGTGCTCTACGCGCTAAAGAATTAGGATTAATAAACCGTATTTCAAAAGAAGATAAGCTATCTGACGAAACATTTAAACTTGCTAAAATCGTAAGCCAGAAACTTAGTGCTGCAGTTAAAATTGGTAAGAAAGCTTTTTATAAACAGATGGAAATGCCCTTGGCCGAAGCATACCAATATACAGGTGAGGTTATGGCTGAAAATATGGGCCTTTTAGATACTCAAGAGGGTATCAATGCGTTCCTAGAGAAAAGACCGCCTGAATGGTTTAATAAATAAAACACTCTAAAGTAGTAACACTTACTACAGAAGAAAATAGTTTTAAATTAAAATATGTAAGGACTGGATTAAGAGAAGATCTTGTATTACTGAAAATATAAAATATTATATAAACATAAATATCTAAATACTCTTAAAGGAGAATAAAAAATGGCTGGCTCACTTAATAAGGTAATGATCATTGGAAATTTGGGTGCAGATCCAGAGGTTAGAACTTTTCAAAACGGTAACAAGGTATGTAACTTAAGGATCGCTACATCTGATAATTGGCGTGATAAAAACACTGGGGAAAGGCGTGAAAAAACTGAATGGCATTCAGTATCAGTTTTCTCAGAAGGTCTTGTCAAAGTCTGCGAACAATATCTCAAAAAAGGTTCTAAAGTTTTCGTAGAAGGAAGTTTGCAAACCAGAAAGTGGCAAGATCAATCTGGAGCAGACCGTTATTCAACTGAAGTTGTACTTCAAGGCTTTGGGGGCACTCTAACTATGCTTGATGGTAGAAATAACTCCAATGAAGAATTTAATAAGTCTCCAGACACCTTTACACCAAATTCAAACGAAAATTCTTTGTCTGCGAATACCAATGATATCGATGACGAGATACCTTTTTAAAATCTTACTATTTACTAAGACTTCTCACTTGAAATATCAATAATCTCACGCACTAGGGCTAAATCAACCCCGTCGGCTACAAACGTACTGCCAATGCTATTAGGAATAATAAATCGCAAACTTCCATCTCTTACTTTCTTATCTTGTTTCATGAAATACATTAAATCATTTCTAATTGGTGTTTCGCCGGATATTTGCCATATATCAGTCATCATATTAAGAGATTTCATAAAAGATCTAACACGTCCTGGCTCCTCTTGAGAGCAAATACCAAGCTTATAAGATAGATCAAATGCAAGACAACACCCAATAGAAACACCCTCTCCATGCAAAAGTCGGTCAGAGTACTTAGTAGCCGTTTCAAGGCTATGTCCAAAAGTGTGTCCGAGGTTAAGTAAGGCACGGTCACCGTGCTCTTTCTCATCACGTGCAACGATGTCAGCTTTCATTTGACAACATTTAGAAACGACTTCAATTAGAGAAGCCTTATCACAATTTATTACTTTCTTTCCGTTAACTTCAAGCCACTCAAAAAATTTATAGTTACCCAGAAGTCCGTATTTGACCACTTCACCAAAGCCAGACATAAGCTCTCGATGTGTTTGCGTACTCAATAAATCAACATCAATCAAAACAAGTTTAGGATGATAAAAACTACCTATTAAATTTTTACCAAACTTAGAATTGATCCCTGTTTTTCCACCTACAGAACTGTCTACCTGCGCAAGTAGAGTTGTTGGCATCTGAATACATCTTATACCTCGCCGTACTATAGATGCCGCAAATCCAACTAAATCACCAATTACTCCTCCACCTAAAGCTAAAACAAAGTCATCTCGTTCCAGTTTGTTTTCAAGAATCCAATCAATAACTATTTTTAAATTCAACCAATCTTTAGAAATTTCTCCAGGCTTAAGACTTAATGATATTACATCGTAACCGCCTTTAACTAAAACAGAGGTAACACTGTCAAGATATAGTTTCTCAACATTAGTATCAGTTATAATTGCAATTTTTTTTCGTTTTAGAACTGCACTTAAAAAAATAGGTAATTGTTTTATAAAACCACTACCTATTTTTATGGAGTAAGAACTCTCTTTCAGATCAACGTTTACGCTAGAAATCATTCGTAGCCCTCTCGAGGTAAGAATTATTTAACAGTTTTTCAATAATAGCATTACTGGTCATAGCTATAGTGTATTCCTCACGAATCTCCACACAAATAGTAGCCGTACCATAAATGGTTCTCCTATCGCTATTTAATTTTTTTAAAACTTCAAAAGGGTTAGTTACGTTTAATAAAGGCCTGGTTTTATTATTTTTTATTCTACTCCAAAGGAGATTAAGATCAGCATTCAACCAAACGGAAATTCCTTTATCAGAAATTAATTTTCGATTAAGAGGTGACGAAAAAGCACCTCCGCCAATAGAAATAATTTTTGGCTTTCCATCTAAAATTCTATTTAAAATTTCTGACTCTCTCTTACGAAAAAAAGTTTCTCCATCTCTTTCAAAAATTTCTGCAATAGACCTATTTGCAGCCTTAACAATTTCTTCATCAGAGTCTACATGCTCTATGGCTAATATTTTACTAAGGGCATTTCCTACCGCTGTCTTCCCAGAACCCATCATACCAACGAGAACTATGGATTTTCTTAAAATCATTTTTGTCCTAACCAACCAATAATTAAAATACAGTTTAATTATAAATAGTGGTATACTAAATAAAATCTTGGTATAATAGTTTTTAACCTACAGTAAGATCATATAAAAATGGATAAAGTTATCAATGCTTAAAGTAATAAAATTTCTTTTTGTAATATTAGTAATATCAGTAGCAGCAAATTCAATTCACGCATACTTTGGAATGCTCCTTCCAGAACAAACACAAATTACCAAGTTGATAAATTTGGATGCAAATTAAGTTATTTATATGTTTATGTAGCCTTTCGATGTTTAATATAATTGGTATTGGCTTCAGTGAAACTAAACTTAAAGAACAACCTCTATCTGCAATTGACTGGCTAACTGATATTTACCTTGGCGATGAAGTAGTCCCTAATTTAATTAATCCATCTATTGATGTCGATTCAGCGTTTAGCACCACTCAACCTATAAATCCAAGTACCTCAACAAAAGCTACTAGCCGATCAAAAAAGAAACCCTTAGATCTTTCAAAAATCTTTTTAAAGAAATCTTCATTTGAAAACTTAAATATGATGATTTCACAAATTGATAATGACATCCCACTACCACTTCTTTCATTTTTCTATAAAATTCTTTCTATCAAGGACATTGAAACTTTTGAGGATGAAAACAGTCACCAGTTACTAAATGCCCAAGTTGAAAAACTCTTAAATTTTGGTGCAGTTGATAAAGCAAAGTTCATATTAGACACTGAAAGAGGAAATAATAATTATTTTTTTGACAGATGGTTTAATGTAAATTTACTTTCATACACTGAGCAAGAGCCTTGCAAATCTTTAACTCTCGAGCACTACCAACTTTCAAAATATAAAGAGAAAATTTTTTGTTTAACAACTTTAAAAAACATAAAAAGAGCAAAATTATCCCTAACAGCTTTAGAAGCACTGGAGATTATTCCTTTAAGAGATGAAATTTTACTTTATAACCTCTTACACCCAAACATAAATTTACTTTCAAACTTTGAAGATTTAGAAAGTAATATAACTCCATTAGATTACCGAATTTACAAAAAAATCGGAAGAAACTTATCACTTAATAAGCTTCCTAAAATGTATCAGTATTCAACCTTACTCGAAGAATCCGACTGGAAAGTAAAAACATCTGCAACGGAAGCACTGGTTAAAACTGGTGCAGTAAAATTTGAAAAACTTATTTCAACTTACTTAGAAATACCAGAAGAGGCGACCGGTGATTTATCGAAAAGAGCTTGGTTAACTATTAATTTAGAAAAAAAACTTAAAGCAATGCCTACTTCAAATACTTCTAAGGAGTTTACTCAGTTATTTAGAGAATTAAAAAAAACAGGGTTAGAGAGTGTAGCTATTCGTCACTACTCTCATGAGTTGTTAGATTTAGTTAACAATCAACAAAACTCTAGAACCGTGTTAAATCTTCTTCTCAAGTCAGCAGATTTAATTAGCTTGCGAAAACTAAAGAATAAAAAAAAATTAACACCAATTTATCAAAACTTAATTTTTGACACCGCGCTAAAACGAAAACCTAACTCTAAAACAACGAGCGCTCTTTCAATGGCACTACAGGAAAAATCGGTGCCTTTAGCCTATAAAGACATGATAGAAGAGGAAAAGTACGGAGATGCATTATTACGTTCAATACTTTTACTAAAAACAACAAACTTAACAGATCCTAAAAATTTAAAAGAAAGTATAGGGCTACTTAATTTTCTTGGCTTTGATGATTTAGCCAGAGAGACCTCAATCTACCTTCTTGCAAATAAGGTAGTTAAATGAATAAAAATAAAGAGCTAACTCATTTAATAGAACAGTTTTTGAATGCTCAAGTTGCAGAATTTGATGCAGCTAAAAATACGATCCTAGCCTATACGCATGACATAGAGCATTACACAAATTGGTTAGCAAAGAAAAATTATAACTTTCTTAAGGTCGATCAAAACCAAATTAAGGAATACATTATTTATTGTTCTGATGTAGGGTTGGCCAGTTCTACGCGAGCTAGAAGGCTATCAGCACTCAAAAAAATCTACAGCTTTTGTTATGATGAAGGTTGGTGTAAATTAAACCCTTCAATAAAAATTTCTGGTCCCAGAAAAGGCAAATCGCTTCCCAAAACTTTAACCACGGCTGAAGTCAGTAAACTCTTAGAAGTCTCTGCAAGTGTTGGACGCACGTCCAATGACCGTAAACGAAATCACTGCATGATGCATTTACTTTATGCTACGGGAATGCGTGTTACCGAATTAGTAAGCCTTCCAGCCTCGGCAGTAAGAGGAGACCCCAACATGATTTTGATAAAAGGAAAAGGTAATAAAGAAAGAATGGTCCCGTTAACTCCTATCTCTCGGACTCTAATGGCTGAGTGGCTCGTAATAAGAGATACAATGGATGCTCTAATTAGAAAACAAAAAGGTTCAACCTCAAAGTTTTTATTTTTCTCAAATAGCATTAATGGCCACCTCACTCGCCATCGTTTTTATAAACTTGTAAAGGAAATAGCCTTAAGCTCAAATATTGATCCTAAGAAAGTAAGCCCCCATACTCTACGCCACGCCTTCGCCACCCACCTTCTTGGTAATGGTGCTGACCTGAGAACTATCCAGACACTCCTAGGGCATACTGACATATCAACCACAGAGATATACACTCATGTACTTGATGAAAGGTTAAAGAGCTTAGTGTTTGATCATCATCCACTGTCAAAAATATAGTAATTAGGTATTAGGAATAAAGTAGTTTTTAAACATTAAAGTAACATTTTATATTACTATAAATCATGAGTCTGGTTTTCTTTGAAATTTTATAATAATGTAGCCAATTCCTTAATTAATTATTAAAACTTAGCAACTCAATAAAATGGACACTTAAAGTGATGAACGTACTAGCAGCCTCGATTAACTCAAATATCCTGATTACTGGTAGCAGTATAATATTGCTCCTCTTCTTATCAGCATTTTTTTCTGGATCAGAAACAGCACTAACAGCGGCATCAAGGGCAAAGCTTAGATCAAGGGCTGACAAAGGAGAGCCTGGAGCAACTAGAGCTCTTAAAATCACTGAAGACAACGAAAAACTTATAGGCTCGATATTACTAGGCAATAACCTAGTCAATATATTAGCAGCGGCCCTCGCTACAAAATTATTCACTGATATTTTTAAGGAATCAGGAGTGTTCTTAGCAACCGTGGTTATGACTGTTCTTGTTTTAGTATTTTCCGAAGTTCTTCCTAAGACTTACGCAATCACAAACCCTGAAAAAGCAGCTGCCAGAGTATCATCTCCAATAAATTTTTTCATTTTTTTAACTTCCCCATTAGTATCTGCCCTTCGTTGGGTTGTAAGGCAGTTGTTGAAACTATTTGGTGTGAAAATAGACCCTGACTCACAAATCTTATCTGTTCACGAAGAAATAGCAGGTACGCTTGAGTTGGGGCGACGTGAAGGAATTGTTGAAAAAGAACATCGGGACCGACTACTTGGGGCACTTGATTTAAACGAACGAAATGTTGAAGAAGTAATGCTACATCGCTCAGAAATTAAAATGATAGATGGAAGTGCACTTCCCGAAACAATAATTCGCCAGTGTTTGGAAAGCCCCCACTCAAGAATTCCAGTCTATAAAACTGAACCAGAGAATATAATCGGTGTCTTACATGTCAAAGATTTATTAAGAACAATGGAGAAATATTTCAATTCTTCAAAAACTGAAAATAAGTCATTAAAAGGTTTTAATATAATTGATGTAATGAGAGAACCCTATTTTGTTCCCGAAACTACAACTCTTGACGATCAGATGAGACAGTTTCTAAAGTTACGAACTCATTTTGCGTTAGTTGTCGATGAATATGGAGGAATTCAAGGTCTGATTACGCTTGAGGATATCTTGGAAGAAATCGTAGGGGAAATCACTGATGAGTTTGATGTAGATGAAGTGCAAACTATTAAGCCAAATACTGATGGGAGCTACACAGTCGATGGATCCATGACAATCCGTGATTTCAACCGTATTTCTGAATGGAGTCTTCCAGACGAAGAAGCAAATACGCTTGCTGGAATACTTATACACGAAGCACAGTCTATACCATCAAAGGGGCAAGTTTTTTCATTTCTTGGATTTAGATTTGAAGTAATTCAAAAGCTGTCAAACCGATTGACCAAATTAAAAATAGGTAGATTGTAATGCCTGAACAAATAATAATTGATACTGATCCAGGGCAAGACGATGCCGTTGCCATCCTCTTAGCACTGGCATCTCCCGATTGTATCAATGTATTAGGAATTACTGCTGTCGCAGGGAATGTTCCCCTCGATTTAACTGTAAAAAATGCTCGAATAATCTGTGAATTAGCAAAAAAAACATCTATGCCTATTTATTCTGGATGCTCTAAACCTTTAAAAAGAGCTCTTGTAACAGCAGAGCATGTCCATGGAAAAACAGGTTTAGATGGTATCACCTTACCTGAGCCAAGCATGCCTATCCAGGAACTCCATGCTGTCGATTTTATAATAGATACCATAAAAAATAACCCGAGTGATAGCATAACCCTTTGCGCACTAGGACCATTAACAAACGTTGCAATGGCGCTTCTCAAAGAGCCAAATATTGCTAAGCAAGTTAAACAGATCATCTTAATGGGTGGGGCGTACTTTGAAGTTGGAAACATAACTCCAGCTGCTGAGTTTAATATTTTTGTAGACCCTGAGGCGGCAAAAATAGTATTCAATTCTGGTGTTAAAATAACTGTCCTCCCTTTAGACGTCACCCATAAGGCTTTAATTTCCGAGGAACGGATAACGGCTTTTAAAGAAATTAACTCACCAGTAGGAGATGCAGTAGCAAAGTGGACAAATTTCTTCGAACGCTTTGATAAAGAAAAATATGGTTCCAAAGGTGCTCCATTGCATGATCCGTGTGTAATAGCGTATCTGATAGAGCCAAATATTTTTGATGGAAGGTATGTGAATGTCGAAATCGAAACAGGCTCTGAGCTTACAAGGGGTATGACGGTCGCTGATTGGTGGAAAGTGACAGATAGAGAGCCAAATGCAATGTTTATAGGTGGATTGGATGCTGATCGTTTTTTCAATTTACTTGTCGAGAGATTATCAAAACTATGATTTCACCAAAATTCCATAATATTTACACCCAATTACCTGAAAGTTTTTTTTCGAGATCCACACCAACCCCTGTAAAAGCTCCGAGTGTTATTAATCAAAATGAAGAATTAGCCTTGGAGTTAGGGTTTGACCCTGAGTGGATATCTTCACAAGAAGGTATAGCAATGTTTTCTGGAAATAGCTTACCTAAAGGAGCAGATCCGATAGCACAGGTTTATGCTGGTCACCAATTCGGAGGTTGGTCTCCAAGACTCGGTGATGGAAGAGCACATCTAATAGGGCAAGTGCAGGCAAAAGATGGAAGCAATTGGGACATTCAACTTAAGGGATCCGGACCAACACCCTACTCAAGGTCAGGCGATGGGCGAGCTTGGCTGGGACCTGTTCTAAGAGAGCACCTTATTAGCGAGGCGATGCATCACCTTAGTATTCCCACTACTCGTGCACTAGCTTCTGTTGTTACTGGTGAAACTGTATACCGCGAAAAGCCTCTTCCAGGGGCAATTTTAACTCGGGTTGCACCATCACTTATTAGGGTAGGAACTTTTGAATACTTTGCGTCAAAGAGGGACACCGAAAGCATTTCACAACTTTTAAAATATTCAATCTCTATTCACTTTCCAGAACTTGATTCTAAAGATGCAATCGGTTTTCTAGATGCCGTAATTTCAAAACAGGCTACATTAATTTCCAAGTGGATGGGGGTTGGTTTTATCCATGGCGTCATGAACACGGACAATACGCATATAGGAGGTATTACAATTGATTACGGACCATGTGCTTTTATGGATGATTATATCCCATCTAAAGTATTCTCTTCAATAGATGTTAACGGCCGGTATTCGTACGAAGAGCAACCAAAGGTCATAGTTTGGAACCTTGTAAGGTTAGCCATATCACTCCTACCTCTTATAGATAGCGCAGAATCAGAAGCTATTAAAAAAGCAGAACTCTCTTTAAGTAAATTTGATAAACTTTATCAGGACAATTTTCGAACCTTATTTTTAAAGAAAATAGGTATATCGCATGAGATAAATGGAGATTTAGGGCTTCTTACTGATCTTTTAAATTCTATGACAAATTCTAAAGCAGATTTTACTCAAACTTTTATAGAGTTGAGCGCATTAAATCATAATTCTCAGATAGATCATCCACAGAAATTTTTAAACGAGTGGAAAATAAAATGGGCAAATAGACTCGAGCAAGAAAAGGATCCTGTTAAAGTAATGTCACAGACTAATCCAATGTTTATCCCACGCAACCACTTAATTGAACACGCAATACAAAATGCCACCCTAGGAGATTATAAATTGTTTAATGATTTATTACTTGCAAGCAAAAATCCATTTAAAAAATCCTTAGAGAACGAAGCACTTTACATCTCTCCTGACCCTAACAATCTTGTCTCACAAACTTTTTGCGGCACATAAAGTTAATATTTTTAATTACTAATATTTACTGCGCTTTCTTTCTACTTGACTGACTTTTATTTCTTTTTGGGCCTGAGCGTTTAAAATTCTTTTTAAATGTTTTTTTACCTTCTGGTTTTTTTGATTTTGATCCTTTTTCAGTCGATACAATCCAACGGATCCCACTTTCAACTGATATTTCTTGTTTCATTAATTTTTCGATAGCCTTAAGCATCGCCATCTCATCCGATGCACATAAGGTGATTGCTGTGCCAGACTTACCTGCTCTTGCAGTACGTCCTATGCGGTGAATATAATTTTCAGGTACATTTGGTAAATCAAAATTATAAACAAACGAAACATCAGGTATATCAATTCCTCTTGCTGCGACATCCGTTGCTACTAACGTTTTAACCTTCCCATTCTTAAATAAAGAAAGGGCTCGATCTCTTTGGTTTTGACTTTTGTTTCCATGAATTGATGCAACGGATAATTTGTTTCGATCTAAAAACTTTAATAATTTCTCTGCGCCACTTTTTGTACGTACAAATACCAAGGTCAAACTGTCTTGATGTGCACTTAAGTGTTCGAGCAGAAAGTTGCTTTTCTCACTCTTAGCTATGAAACAAATTTTTTGAACTACTTTATCTACAGTTTTACCAGAAACAGAAACCTGTACTTTGCGAGGGTTTTTTAAAAAAGCCGCTGCAAGTTTTTCCATTAAAGCAGGCATTGTGGCTGAAAACAAGAGAGTCTGCCTTTCTGACGTAATCAATTTAGAAATTTGTTCCAATGGCTTTATGAAACCCATATCGAGCATTTGGTCTGCCTCATCCAGGACCAGGTATGATGTTTTGCTTAATGTCAGAGAACCCTGCCCCAGTAAGTCAATAAGTCTTCCAGGAGTGGCAACAAGAATGTCTGAGCCTCTTGCAAGTCGCTCTTTTTGTGGGTTTATTGACAAACCTCCTACCACCATATTAATTTTTAAATGGCCGTCACCTTGAAAACTTTTTAATGCATCTGTTATTTGTTTGGCTAGTTCTCTGGTTGGAGCAAGTATTAGTGACTTAACCTCTTTACTCTTTGGAGCGGAACCTTCTTTTGCAAGTTTTTGTATAAGAGGAAGACCAAAAGCTGCAGTTTTCCCTGTACCTGTCTGAGCCAACCCAAGTACGTCACGACCCTGTAAAATTATTGGTATAGCCTCTAATTGAATGGGTGTTGGATTTAGAATACCATTTACTTCTAACTTTTTTGCTAGCTTTTGTGTAATTCCCAAAGCTTCAAATTTATTCAAATGATATCCTTCTCAAAATCATTATTAGTAAAGTCCCAAGTAGCATTTAAAAAATAAATTACTAAGTGTATCAAAGAATATAAATTTAATTAAATACAAATAAATAAATTCATAAACTCTGGCACAAGTTATTTAGGGCTCAATTGAGCCTTTATCTGCTACAAGTCAAGAATGATTATTAATAGACTATTAAAACTTTAACACTCTCAGTAGAAATATATTTTTAATACTAGTTCTTGTTTGTTAAGCTTCTTTTTGATTAAAGGTACGTTATGAATCATCTACCTCTAAACTCTAAAAGTCATCTATTTCCGATCAAAACCTTCTATTAAGGCTGCATCAAAGCATATTTATTAACATCAATTTATAAAGGTTCCAAAATGACTATCATAAAGAATGTTAAGGGAAGGCAGATAATAGATAGCCGCGGAAATCCTACAATTGAAGTTGATGTTATTTTAGAGGATGGGTCAATGGGTCGTGCGGCAGTCCCTTCAGGTGCATCAACTGGAGCATACGAAGCCATCGAAAGACGTGACAATGACCTAAAAAAATATAAAGGAAAGGGTGTTCAACTTGCTGTAAACTCGGTTAACTCAGAGATAAAAGAGCAATTAATTGGGGCAGACGCCTGCAACCAGGTTAGCATTGATAAGGCGCTGATAACACTGGATGGAACCGAAAATAAAGGTCGTTTAGGCGCAAATGCGATTTTAGGGGTATCTCTTGCTACTGCTCGTGCAGCCTCACTAGCGTTAAGGGAGCCACTTTATAAGTACATTGGTGGCTCTGAAGCTGTAACTCTTCCCGTACCAATGATGAATATTATAAATGGTGGTGAACATGCAGACAACAAAATTGATATACAAGAGTTCATGATTATGCCAACTTCTGCCTCAAACATATCTGAAGCAGTAAGAATGGGATGTGAAATTTTTCATACATTAAAGTCCGAGTTGACCTATGTCGGTCTTTCAACCGGGATAGGTGATGAAGGTGGGTTTGCTCCAGACTTATCTTCTACAAGAGATGCAATTGAGTTTATTATAAAGGCAATCGAGAAAACCGGGTATATTCCTGGAAAGGAAATCTTTCTAGCGTTAGATTGTGCGGCAACTGAATACTACAAAAACAACAAGTATATAATTTCTGGCGAAGGGAAAAAGTTAACAAGTGACGAAAACGTGGAGTACCTAAAGTCCCTGGTCGCTGACTATCCTATTGCAAGTATCGAGGATGGTTGCTCAGAAGACGATTGGGATGGATGGAAAACTCTTACCGATGAATTAGGGAACACGGTGCAACTTGTTGGTGACGACTTATTCGTAACTAATAAATCTAGATTAAAACTTGGTATAGATAGGGGTTGTGCAAACTCAATGTTAGTAAAATTAAATCAAATAGGAACACTCACAGAAACATTAGAGGCGGTAGAAACTGCAAAATTAGCCGGCTACACTAACATACTAAGTCACAGATCTGGTGAAACAGAGGATACCACTATTGCTGATCTCGCTGTGGCAACAAATTGTGGACAAATTAAGACAGGGTCTCTCGCAAGAAGTGATAGGTTAGCAAAGTATAATCAGCTTATACGTATTGAAGAAGAGCTTGGCTCATTAGGAAAATATGCTGGAAATAAAATATTAAAAAATCAGTAAATTTAATCTCGTTTTTTCTTATAATAGCGTTTATATACGATAACTTAATTATACACACTTAATCGTGAAAGAATTAGTGGAACCTTAAAATGAATTATAATCCTAAATCAGAATTTTTAAAAATTATGTTGGAAAGAGGGTTTTTAGCGGATTGCACTAATTATGAACGCATGGATATTTCTCTATTATCAGGTGTTGTACCCGGTTATATTGGGTTCGACGCAACCGCCTCTTCGTTGCATGTTGGGTCGTTAATGCAAATAATGATGCTCAGGTGGCTACAAAAGACAGGTCACCAACCTATAGTTTTAATGGGGGGAGGCACTACAAAAGTCGGTGATCCAAGTTTTCGCGCTGACGAACGTCCTTTACTTACACCTGAAAAAATTAATGAGAACATTGATGGTATAAAAAGTGTGTTCCAAAACTACGTCACCTTTAATCAAACTAACAGCACCGCCATAATGGTCAATAATGCAGAATGGCTTGATAATTTAAATTATTTAGATTTTCTTAGAGACATAGGCCGACACTTTTCGGTTAATAGAATGTTAAGTTTTGAGTCTGTTAAATCTCGATTAGATAGAGAACAATCTTTAAGTTTTTTAGAATTTAACTATATGATCCTTCAGGCATATGATTTCATGGAATTACATAACCGTTACGGATGTTTACTCCAAATGGGTGGCTCTGATCAGTGGGGTAATATTGTAAATGGGATAGATCTAACCAGGCGGACCCTTAATGCTGAAGTATTTGGAATTACATCTCCCCTATTAGAAACTTCAGACGGAAAAAAAATGGGTAAGTCACAAGATGGAGCAATTTGGTTAGATAAAGATTTAGTTTCTAGTTATCAGTTTTGGCAGTTTTGGCGAAACACATCTGACGCAGATGTCGGAAGATTCCTAAAGTTATACACCGAACTTCCACTAGCTGAATGTAATAAATTAGAAAGCTTACGTGGAGCAGAGATTAATGAAGCAAAAATAACTTTAGCAAATGAGGTTACTAAATTACTTCATGGTGAAGCAGCTTCATTAACAGCCCAAAAGACTTCAAGAGACGTCTTTGAGCGAGGCGGCTCTGGAGATCAGTTACCTACTCTTGAGCTCGCTCTAGAAGAAGCGTCTGGTGGAATTTCTATTGTGCAACTAATTGTAAGAACAGGTCTTGCAAGTTCCGGTAAAGAAGCAAAGAGGCTAATATCTGAAAGTGGTGCAAAAATGAATGATAAGGTTATAAGTAATCACGCAATTGTAATTACACATGAAGACTTATTAGAAGACATTAAGCTTAGTGCAGGCAAAAAACGTCACGCATTAGTTAAGTTAATGAACTAATGTAATTAAAATAAAGTGAATAGAATTACTTGAAGCTCGATACGTTTTCCATAAAGTCAGGATCACCCGAAATTGAACCACTTTGTCCGTCACCTTTTTTAATCATATCAAGTACGTCTAAACCTTTAACTACCTTACCTATGACAGTATATTGGCCATTTAGAAAACTTCCTTCACTGAACATAATGAAAAATTGACTATTTGCCGAATTAGGATCTTGAGCCCTAGCCATTCCCACGATACCTCTATCATAGTTAATATCTGAAAATTCAGCTTTTAAATCAGGCAAGTCAGATCCTCCCATACCAGCCCTTTTAAGGTCGCCTGATATATTCCCATACTGAACATCACCGGTTTGGGCCATAAACCCGTCAATAACTCTATGAAAGGCTATCCCATTATATGAACCATCATCTACTAATGTAATGATCTGTTTGACATGCTGTGGAGCTGTGTCTTCGAAAAGATCAATTGTAATTTCACCTGAAGCCTGTCCCTTAACACTAATAACAATACCTGAAGCAAATACCGGGCTAGAGTAAAATATCAATATTATTAGTAGAGCTCTAAGCATCAGCAGCAACTTTCATACTAACCATCTTATCTGGGCTTTGTGGTGGTTCACCTCTAACGATAGAGTCTACATGCTCCATGCCTTCTATGACCCTACCGTAAACAGTATATTGTCCATTTAAAAAATTATTATCACTGAAGTTTATAAAAAATTGACTGTTTGCACTGTCTGGGCTTTGAGACCTTGCCGCTCCAATAGTACCCCTATCGTGAGGTAATTTAGAAAACTCAGCTGGTAAATCTGGTAAATTTGAACCACCTGTACCAGCAGAACTTAAATTAAAGTCTTTTTCTGTGTTTCCGTTCGAGACATCTCCAGTTTGAGCCATAAATCCATCAATAACTCTATGGAAAACTACGTTATCGTATGCCCCCGATCTTGCTAATTCTTTCATTCGTTCACAATGCTTAGGAGCAACATCAGGAAGTAACTCTATCTTAACCTCCCCACCTTTAAGTTGAATTAGTATAATATTCTCAAGATCTAATTTATCGTTCATAATAAAGCTCCTAAATAAATAATTTGGGCTAAACTAGACAACATGGTAGTTTTGTAAAGCCCTTTATTTTTGTTTATTTATCAACGCATTTTCTACTTCTGGCGTTACAAATTTTGATACATTTCCATTTAACCTGGAAATTTCCTTCACGAGTCTAGAGGCAACAGCTTGATGCTGTGCTTCTGCCATCAGGAAAACTGTCTCAACTCCATCATCCATCGACCTATTCATCCCGACCATTTGATATTCATACTCAAAATCAGATACTGCCCTTAAACCCCGAATTATCACGTTTGCATTCACCTCTCTTGCACAGTGTATTAAAAGATTCTCAAAAGGATGAACTATAATTTCGATAGGGGACTTTTCCTGAATTTTATTACATTCAGTTTTTATCATGTGGACTCGTTCATCTAGAGAAAACATCGGTGATTTATCAGCATTAATTGCAACCCCGATAACAAGTTTATCTACCAAAGCAATTGCTCTAGTGATTATATCAATATGACCAACCGTTATGGGATCAAAAGTCCCAGGATATAAACCAATACGCATGTTTAAGCACCCATTCAAAAATATTTAAAAAATAGATCTTATAACCCTCTAACATTTTCAATTTTAAAACAACAGTCACAAAAATAGATAGATAAATTAAAAATTGCTAAACAAGGTCTTTTAAAGATTAATTTACATGGTTATAGCTAAGTTAAATTTATTATCACATAGCGATGTAGAAGTTAATTTTATCAAAGGAGAACATTATGCAAGAGCTCACTCACTACGTTAATGGCGTACACATTAAAGGTACATCAAATAGATTTGGAGATGTATTAAATCCCGCAACAGGTGAAGTTCAAGGGAAGTGTCCACTATCAACTACAGCTGAAGTTGAGACTGCAATTGAAATTGCTGCCGCTGCTCAACCAGCCTGGGCGTCAGTCAATCCTCAGAGACGATCCAGAGTTATGATGAAGTTTGTTGATCTTCTCAATCGGGACATGCAGAAACTAGCTGAAGTTCTTAGTAGAGAACATGGTAAGACACTTCCAGATGCAGCCGGTGATGTCCAAAGGGGTCTTGAAGTAGTAGAATTCTGTATGGGAGCACCACACCACCTTAAAGGAGAGTTTACAGATAGTGCAGGTCCAGGAATTGATATGTACTCAATGAAACAACCTCTAGGCGTCTGTGCAGGTATAACACCTTTTAACTTCCCAGCTATGATACCAATGTGGATGTTTGCTCCCGCTATAGTATGCGGAAATGCATTCATTTTAAAACCTTCTGAACGAAACCCTTCAGTTCCATTAATGCTTGTTGAGCTTTTGGAAGAAGCAGGACTTCCCAAAGGTATCTTGCAGGTGGTAAACGGTGATAAGGAGGCAGTAGACGCTATACTTCATAATCAAACAGTTCAATCAGTCAGTTTTGTAGGCTCAACACCTATAGCCGAATATATCTATGCCACTGGGTGTGCAAATGGTAAGAGAGTTCAATGTTTTGGTGGTGCAAAGAACCACATGATTATTATGCCTGATGCCGACCTAGATCAAGCAGCAGACGCATTAGTCGGCTCTGGTTATGGAGCTGCGGGAGAAAGATGCATGGCCATATCAGTTGCGGTTCCAGTTGGTGATGAGACAGCTGATAAACTTATTAAAAAATTGATTCCGCGTGTTGAAGCTCTAAAGATTGGACCATACACTTCTGGAGAGGATGTAGATTTTGGTCCAGTAATAACAGCCGCATCAAAAGCTAATATCGAAAATCTAGTGCAAACTGGAATTGACCAAGGCGCCAGTTTGGTAGTGGATGGACGAGGCTTTAAATTACAAGGTTATGAAGACGGGTTTTTCGTTGGAGCTCATTTGTTTGACAATGTTACTACTGATATGGATATCTACAAAAAGGAAATATTTGGTCCTGTATTGTCAACAGTTAGAGCTAAAACGTATGAAGAGGCCATACAAATGGCAATTGATCACGAATACGGAAATGGAACATCTATTTTTACTCGTGATGGTGATACCGCACGGGACTTTTCTAATAGAATAAATATAGGCATGGTTGGAGTTAATGTGCCAATCCCCGTCCCATTAGCATACCATACTTTTGGTGGTTGGAAAAAATCAATGTTTGGAGATCTTAACCAACATGGTCCAGATGCTTTCAAATTCTTCACTAGAACAAAGACCATTACATCTCGATGGCCTTCAGGAATCAAAGAAGGTGGGGAGTTCTCCATCCCAGTAATGGAATAAAGTTAACGAATATTAAAACTAAATCACCCTTAATTACTTAAGGAAAGCTATTGGATTTTTCACTTTCGGAGGAACAAATTGCCATTTTTGATCTTGCCCACCAATTTGGGCAAGAGAAAATAGCTCCACATTCATTAGATTGGGAGAAATCTGGTAATATTCCAAAAACTTTGTGGAAAGATATAGCTTCATTGGGTTTTGGAGGTTTATACGTCTCAGAAAAAAATGGTGGCTCAGGCTTAAGTCGACTTGATGCAACTCTAGTTTTTGAGGCATTAAGCATGTCTTGCCCATCAGTAGCTGCATTTCTATCGATTCATAATATGTGCGTTTCAATGATAGATAAATATGGGTCGAGTGAGTTAATTGACAAGATATTGCCCGACGCTTTAAAAATGGACAATGTCATTTCCTACTGTCTCACGGAGCCAGGATCAGGGTCTGACGCCTCAGCTTTAAAAACTCGTGCTGAGAAAACAAACAATTGCTACACTTTAACTGGTACCAAATCATTCATATCTGGTGGCGGGTACTCCGATTCCTATTTAGTTATGTGTCGAACCGGTGAATCTGGGCCACAAGGAATCTCGACGATTTATCTTGAGGATGGGAGTGCAGGCCTCAGCTTTGGTGCACTAGAAGAAAAAATGGGTTGGAGGGCTCAACCAACTCGACAAGTTCAACTTGATCAGTGTGAAGTACCATTATCTAATTTAATTGGAATCGAAGGTAGTGGGTTTTCTTATGCAATGGCCGGATTAGACGGTGGACGACTTAACATATCTGCTTGCTCACTTGGAGCAGCACAACATGCATTAAATAAAACTTTGTTGTATATGAGTGAAAGACAGGCTTTTGGACGTAATATCGATCAATTTCAGGCTCTTCAATTTAGATTGGCGGATATGGAAATTGAATTACAAGCATCTCGTATTTTCCTGAGGCAAGCTGCTTCAAAGTTAGATAATGGAGACTCAGACGCAACTTACTTTTGTGCAATGGCAAAGAAATTTGTTACAGAGGCGGGTTCCAAAATAGTAAATGATTGCTTACAGCTTCATGGGGGTTATGGTTATCTCACTCAATATGGGATTGAAAAATTGGTGAGAGATTTACGTGTGCACGAGATTTTAGAAGGCACTAACGAAATAATGCGTCTGATTGTAAGCAGAACAATGCTTAAAAAGTAAACAGGCCATGAAAAGTTTAATTATAAAAGTAGAAAATAATGTTGGTCAGATTACTCTGAACCGACCTAATGCGCTTAACGCACTAACTTATGAAATGATATTACAAATAGAAGAAACATTAGATAACTGGTTATCTGAAAATATAGATTTAGTGATTATCGATGCTGTAGGTGAAAAAGCTTTTTGTGCTGGTGGTGATATTACCGATTTATATCAAAGTGGACTGGAGAAAAAATTCTCATATGGTCAACAATTTTGGCTTGACGAATACAGACTGAATGAAAAACTTTTTAATTACCCTAAACCAATAGTAAGTTTCATGCAGGGGTTCACTATGGGAGGTGGCGTAGGGTTAGGGTGCCATGTGAGCCACAGGATAGTCTGCGAAAGTAGCAGAATTGCGATGCCAGAATGTGCCATTGGGCTAGTGCCAGATGTAGGCGGTTCTTATATTTTAGCTAAAGCAAAAAATTTTTTGGGGGAATATCTTGCAACTACTGGTTTCAGAATGGACTCCAGTGACGCTATTATGGTTGGCTTTGCCGATGTTTATGTTCCAAATGAGTATTGGACGGAATTAAAAGTTGAATTAACAAAGACTCGGGATATTTCAATTTTAAATAACTATAAGCGAACACCTGAGGAAGGGCCACTAAGCGAAAACTTAGGGGTAATAGAGTATTTTTTTTCTAAAAGTAACTTATTGGAGGTTTTGGATAGTTTGCACAAAGATAACACAAGTTTTGCCAAGAAAACTATAGAGTTGATTGAACGCAATTCTCCATTATCTGTGCTGTGCACATTCGACATAATTAGAAAGCTTAGAGCTACTGATGATCTCAATATTCGTAAATCTCTTGCATATGAGTATCGATATACATACCGGGCGCTTGAGTTTGGAGATTTTATAGAAGGCGTTCGTGCGCAAGTAATAGACAAAGATAGAAATCCAAAATGGAAAAATAAGCATATAAGGAATGTGCCTCAGCTTAATATAGATAAAATGTTAGAGATACTTCCTAAAGCTGTAAACAACTGGGAGAATTGAGTTATGAAGATTGGCGTAATTGGTTTAGGGAATATGGGTGTGCCAATGGCTAGAAATTTAGTTCTAGCTGGGTACGAAGTACGAGGTTTTGATATAGTCAGTCCCTGCCCCAAAGATATTAAAGCAGCGAAGAGTGCAGTGGAGCTATCTACATTGTCAGACGTTGTCATTATGATGTTACCAAGTGGAAGTATAGTTAAGGAAGTTGCCGACGAAATTTTACCAAATATGGCTAAAGGGTCGATACTGCTAGATTGTTCAACAATAGATGTAGAATCCACTCGCCTAGTTGCCGAAACTGCAACAAACTATGGGGTATTAATGGCTGATGCACCCGTATCTGGCGGTGTTAGTGGTGCCGTAGCTGGAACTTTAACTTTCATGGTGGGCGGATCAGCAGAAGCTTTTTCAACTCTCAAACCCCTTTTTGACATAATGGGTCAAAAAGCTGTCCATTGCGGTGATTCAGGGAATGGTCAGGCGGCTAAAATCTGTAATAACATGATATTGGGCGCAACGATGATAGTAACCTGTGAGGCTTTCGCTCTTGCTGACAAATTAGGTCTAGACAGAGAAAAAATGTATGATGTGGTAAGTACTTCGTCAGGTTACAGTTGGTCTATGAACGCTTACTGCCCTGCTCCAGATATTGGACCTATTAGTCCAGCGGATAATGACTACAAGCCCGGTTTCTCAGCTGACTTAATGTTGAAAGATTTGCGCCTAAGTCAACAAGCTGCAAAGACAGTAGATGCTGACACACCTTTAGGAATGCACGCAACCTCTCTATACAAAACATTTGTAGAAATTGAGGATGGGCAAGGAAAAGACTTTAGTGCAATGCTTCCAAGGTTCTCAAAGAAAACTAGAACAGACACTTAAAATTTTACTTTTCTGATTTGTAGTAATGGCGCGGTTGACGGGACTCGAACCCGCGACCCTCGGCGTGACAGGCCGATACTCTAACCAGCTGAGCTACAACCGCGCACTACACTAGTATTAGTTAACTAGCCTGTCGGTATTAGGTCTGGAATTAAGTTACGTCAACCCGTTATGAGCGTCTTAATTCATTTTTATCCGTATTTTAATATTTTATGTAATTTCAATAGTTATTTATTTTTTTAATTTAGTGTTAGTTAACACTTCTATTTTGGTTTATAATTTTAGAAACATCTGCTAGAGCAAGTCTAGTTTTTAACCACGGGAGAAAGATATGGAAGACTATTCAACAAAAACCTGTGAGGCTTGCAATGCTGATGCGCCAAAGGCAAGTGAAGGATCGCTCTCAAATTTTTTAGCTAAATATAGTGATTGGAGTTTGTCGCATGATGTAGCGTTTCCACAAATAGCTAGAGTATATAAGTTTTCAAAATATACTTTAGGCCTCGAGTTCGTTAACTTAGTCGCTGAATTATCAGACGCAGAAGGTCATCATCCAGATATTATTCTAGAATATGGTAAAGTTACAGTTAAGTGGTGGAGTCACAAAATCAAAAACCTACATGAAAATGACCTTATTATGGCCGCAAAATGTGACTTGATCTACAATAATTCTAATACCCTATGACGCTATAGCAATGTATTTACAGCTCTAAGAAGTAATGTAAGGCACAAGTCCTACCACACCTTACCTCTAGCTACTACAGGCTTCTGCATAAGAACTTGATCATCTTCTATAAAAACAACATGATCTACCATATTACTGACAACGCATGCGTGGTTTGGTATAACTTGTATGCGTTGACCCACTCGTAAGTTAGTTGATGTATTAGAAGTTATGCATCCATGTTCCTCAGACAACTGCGAAATCGTTAAGTCTGGGTATCCAACAATTAATCCGTGACCCTCTAACCCCATCAAATCAGAAGTAAGAACTTTAGAGCCAGCATCTATAACTGCTCGATTTGGAGCTGGGGTTGAAATAACTGTCGCAAGAATAGTTAACGCACAATCCTCTATCGTACATGCTCCTGCAACTATTAATGACTTATCATTATAAATATATGTGCCAACTCTATACTCAGTTGCCAAAGGAACTTCGTGTGCCTTCCACATTTGAGGAGAGCCCCCAATAGAAATAGTTTTAAGCTCTAATCCACTTAACTCAATTAAGTTTTTAGCTTCATTAAAAAAATTATTCATAGTTGTTGCAGAATTTGACTTGGGTGGATACGTCATAAGTCCTGCAAAACTTACTCCAGGAAGCTCATTAACTCTTAAAGCTAGATCACAAGCTTCTTGAGGCGTCATGACCCCACAGCGTAACGCGCCAGTATCTACCTCGATTAAAATGGGTAGCTCCTCACTAAGATCAGAAAATGCATGAGATAGCCCTTCTATGCAATCTATGTTATCTGCAACTACAGATAGTTTTACTCGTTCAGATATTTTTTTTAAACGCTCGAGCTTACTAAGGCCAAGAATGTTATAGGACAGCAGTATATTTTTTATCAAATTACTGTTATCACCATCCAGCATTGCCTCCGCTTCACTAATTTTCTGACATGTTATTCCTACTGCTCCAGCCTCAACCTGCAAACCTGCAAAATATGGTAGTTTATGTGTTTTAATATGAGGTCTAAGATTTAAACCCTGATCAGTACAGTAGGTTTGATATTTTTTAATATTATCTTTAGCTATATTGGTATCTATTAGTACTGAGGGTGTATCTATTTCTGTGTACATAGTAAGACCATCCTTAAATTAGTATTTTATTACTCATGTAATGAAACTATTAAGCGTAATATTCAACTTTATAGCTAGTAAGTTTTATTGAAACTATAATAATATCGATTATCTTATCTTTAGCAAATGAATATCCCTTTAATTTTGTGAAGAAAAATATAACAATTGGATAAAGAAATAGAAAAAAAACTTACTCACCCTAACGGTCTAAAACATCTGGGTTTACCTTAGGTTTTATTGAACAATACAATGTCTTTTGATATTATTTCATAACTCCAGTTACGTTGCTGAGCGATTATCTCAAAGGTTTTTTCACAATAGAAAACAACGTGTGTTGGATCATTTTTGTAATACCAATTTTTAAAAAATTTATTCTCTGGCATAAAGCATGTCATTATACCCAACCAACCCTTTTCCTTCAGTAATAGATTTAGTGTATTAAATTCTTGTGATGGTTTAAAAAAATGCTCTATTGTTTCCGTGCAGCTAATAAAATCATATTTTTTTAAAAAGATAAATTTGTTTGGAAAGAAGAACGGATCATATAAGTCCATAGGGAAACTCTCAGATCTAAACATGTCAACTAATGCTGGACCATGACCACAACCATAATCCAAGCCCATGGCATTCTTAAACAGTTTGGTTTTAAGAGGAATTGATAGCTTAGACAAAAACTTTCTATACCTAAAATCAGAAATATTATTTTGATGTGTTAAATAGTGGGTTTTCTCTTCTATTGGATTTAATAGATTAGCCTTATCGAGAAATTTTGCTAAACATAGTTTGCATTCCAAGAACCTTTTTTGATCTATAATATCAAAAATTTCGACTAACTTACTTTCACATACAACACAATTCATAATGTGTTTAACCCGATTTCTTTATTTTGACCTTAAACTAACCAATCAACTCACAAAAGAACAAAAATTAGTTTCTAAGGATCAGATGACCATCCTCAATTTCTTCATATATAGGGTTTTCAGGATTATGGCCAACTGGAAAAACTGGAGAAGGGATAGGTTTAAAGTTCATATCATTGGAGATATTTCTTTTCTTAGGGTCTGCGATCGGGACTGCCGCCATCAATGTACGAGTATATTCATGTTGTGGGTTTTCAAAGATTTGTGAACGGGTTCCAACCTCAACAAGTCGACCCAAATACATCACACCAACCTTATGTGAAACACGTTCAACGACCGCCATGTCGTGACTAATGAAAAGGTATGATAATCCAAGTTCATCTTGCAAAGACATCATCAAGTTTAGGACTTGAGCTTGAACTGATACATCAAGCGCTGATACAGCCTCATCTGTTATAACCAGGCTTGGATTTACTACGATTGCCCTCGCGATTGCTACTCTTTGCCTTTGTCCACCTGAAAGTTCATGGGGAAACCGCCTTAGAAAGGATGTTGGTAGCTCTACTTTCTCTAAAATATCACGGACAATATCATCAACTTCTGATCTTCCTGCTAAACCAAAGTTATTTAATGGTTCCGCTATCTGCTCACGGAGCCTCATATATGGGTTTAGCGACGCGTAGGGGTCCTGGAAGACCATTTGCATATCTCTTCTAGCACTACGCAATTCGCTACTATTTAATGATATAATATTCTTTCCATTCAAAAATATTTCACCAGATTCCGGCTCAACCAATCTTAAGATAGAACGTCCACAACTAGATTTTCCACAACCAGACTCACCAACAAGCGCCATTGTCTCTCCACGATCGATCGTAAAAGAAACATTTTCAACGGCGTGAACATTTGCCACCTTCCGACGAAAAATACCTCCGTATACTGGGAATCGTGTAACTAGGTTCTTAACCTCCAAAAGCGTTTTCTTTTCAATACCTATATCGTCCCTAGGGGGTTTAACTGTAACGGTAGCTCCTGGAATATTCAGTGGGCTAGGTAGTGATGTACCCGCCATTTGACCTAATTGCGGAACGGCGGCTAGTAATGCTTTTGTATACTCTTCCTTAGGAGCAGAGAAGATCTCATTCACTGTTCCCTCCTCAATTAGATTTCCTTGGTACATAACCACCACTCTATCCGCCATTTGTGCTACCACAGCCATATCATGAGTAATAAATAGGACAGCCATCCCTGTTTCTCTTTTAAGCCGATTAATCAAACTCAGTATTTCTGCTTGGATCGTTACATCTAATGCTGTTGTTGGTTCATCAGCAATAAGTAAACGCGGCCGGCATGCCATTGCAATTGCGATAACTACCCGCTGTCTCATTCCACCGGATAGTTCGTGCGGGTACTGACGAAGTCTTTTTTCTGGATCAGGGATGCGAACCTCTTTTAGTAATTCAATAGCTTTCTCTCGAGTTTCACTAGCAGATAAATTTGTATGTAACCGCAATCCGTCTGTAAGTTGCCGCTCAATTGAAAATACTGGATTAAGTGATGTCATTGGCTCTTGAAAAATCATACCAATTTCATTGCCTCGTATAGAACGCATTGTATCAACATCAACCTCAGAAAGATTAGCCGTTTTTTTTCCATCCCGTGATAAAAGCATTTTACCACCAGTGATTTGTCCACCCCCAAACTCGACAAGACGCATAAGGGAAAGAGATGTAACAGACTTCCCTGAACCGCTCTCACCAACTAGACATACAGTCTCACCTGGGAAAACCTTAAAGCTAATATCATTTACGGCAACAACTGTCCCTCCATCAGTTTCAAACTCAACTCTAAGATGATCCAAAGAGACGATAGGATCATCAATCTGTGTATCTAGCTTAGAAGACAATTTGTTTCTTTCAGTCATGACTGTGACCTCGGATCAAGTACGTCACGAAGAACATCACCAAACATATTTAGTCCTAATACGGTTAGAGCAACCGCTGTACCCGGTACCAAAGCGGTCCATGGAGCGCGATCAAGATAGTCTCTTGAAGCCTGTATCATTAACCCCCAAGAAGCTTCTGGCGGTTGCGTTCCCAAGCCTAGGAATGACAACCCTGCTTCTGCCAGGATAGCAAATGCAAGACTGATGGTAGATTGGACAATAACCACTGGCATAATATTTGGCAAAACATGACCAATAATCAGACGAGAGTTCGTTGCACCAGACGACCTTGCCGCCTCTACGTAAGGCATTTGAGCTACTCTAAGAGCTTCACCTCGAATAAGTCGAGCAAGATATGGAGTGAATGCAATCCCGATAGCAATAATAGTGTTTTGTAAGTTGGGGCCAAGTACAGCACTAATAGTAAGAGCCAAAAGAAGGGCTGGAAAGCTAAGGAGGGTATCAACAAGACGCATTAGAACATTATCAGTTCGACCACCAAAATACCCAGACACAAGTCCTAAGGGAAGACCAATTACTAGACTCATTAAAACAGCAGATGTCGCTATGTTAATTGAGGTTCTCGCCCCAAGCATTACTCTATAGAACAGATCTCGCCCCAGCTGATCAGTACCCATCCAGTGTGCCATATTTGGGGGTGAAAGACGCGCCCTCATATCCATTTTCGTCGCAAATTCGGGAGGAATAATAAGGGGTGCAAAAATTGCTATCAAAACAACACAAAGTACTAAAGTGATTCCAATTATACCTTTAAAATTTAAAAATTTCTTAAATATACTCACTTTAATTGAATCCTTGGATCAAAAAATGGATACAATAAATCCACTATCAAGTTCACCAACATTACGACAGCTGCAATTACAAAAACTGTCGCCTGTATTAGTGGCATGTCCCTGTTTAGGAGTGCTTGATACGTAAGCCAACCCATTCCAGTATAATTAAATAAGCTTTCCATTACGATTATCGAACCAAATAGATATCCCATCTGAAGACCTGCAACTGTCATAACCGGTCCAATTGCATTTGCGAGGCCGTATTGCCAAATAACAGTTTTTTCTGCCAAGCCCTTAGCACGAGCTACACGAATGAATTCCTGACTTAATATCCCTGTCATCGTGGCACGTGTCATTCGAGTAAGGTGAGCCATCAATCCGAGCCCAAGGGCTAAAGATGGTAAAAAAGCGTGTTTTAGAGCCATCAAGAAATCTTCGTTTGGATGAACAAAACCAGACGAAGGAAACCAACCTAGAGCTCTCGCAAAAAGTAATATCAACATTATTCCCCAAAAAAAATCTGGTAGACTGACACCAAGTATGGACACAGAGCTACTTGCAGTATCTTGCCATCGGTTTTTATAAACGGCAGACCAAACTCCCAATGGGACAGCAAGAGTGAGAGCTATCGTCATAGACAACAGGACAATAAGTGCACTTGCTGTCATCTTTTGTAATATTATTGGCCCAATAGGTTGTTTAAAAAGTAAAGAATTGCCCCAATCACCTGTCAACATACCAAAAATCCATCGACCATATTGGTAAACTAATGGGTCATTTAACCCTAAGTTTTCTCTGAGATTTTCTAATGCTGCTGGGTTTGATTGTGTACCCATAATCATCATAGCGACATCGCCTGGCAAAATATTTGTAACGGTAAACGTAATAATTGAAATAAGGAAAAGTGTCACCGCCATAGAGAGTAGCCGCTGGATAAAATATGCCATGGTTAACCTTTACGAAATCAGAATAAGTGGAGCGCATTTTGCGCTCCACTAATCATTTATTCTTTTAGCCATACTTTATGAAAGTGATAGGTGGCCCCATCAGCATTAACTAATGTATCAAGACCTCCAACACTTTTTTGTGCTCCAAAAGAGCTATTTCGATGCCAGACCACAATATCGTGAACTTTATCAAAAACGCGCTGCTGGACTTCTCTATAGATATCGGCTCTTGCCGCATCATCTATAGTTACGCGTGCTTTCTCTGTTAAGTCATCAATAACTGGATCGTTAATACCACGGTAGTTAAACCCACCTGTTGAATTATAAAGACTATAGTAAAGGAAATCCTCCTCCCAGATAGAATTGAAATTCATCATGGACATTTGGAAATCTTTGTCTACCCAGACTTGACCTAACCAATCTGCCCACGTCAACTGTTCTATAGTCAGCTCAACACCAGCTTCCCGAAACCACTCTACTAAAATTTGGGCCGCTTCTACATGATATGGATAATTAGTCGTGGCTTTAAAGACAACTTTCAGGTCTCCAGGGCCATAGCCAGCTTCCTTCAAAAGTGCCTTTGCTTTCGCTATATCTTGAGGTCTTTGATTAAGATCGTTGTTGTATGACGCACTACTTGCAAATCCTGGTGAAGCTGCTGTTTTACCCTGGCCCCAAAGAGCACCTTGCAATAACACTTCTTTATCGATTATGTAGTCTACTGCCAAACGAACGCGTTGATCTTGGAATGGCTCAAACTTGTAATTCAAATTCACAAAGTCAAAAACGCCGTGTGACCAACTTAATACTTCAAGGTTTTTATCAGCCTTGATTTCATCAATTCTATCAGCTGGAATGTCATTTATAAGATGCATTTCTCCAGTCCTCAAACCGGTAAGACGCACTGTAGGTTCAGTAACTTCTCGTGCAATTAGTCGATCTATACATGCAGGTCCATTCCAATAATCATCAAAACGCTCTAGCTCAACTTCATTCCCAATTTCACGCCTTACAAACTTAAATGGTCCGGCTCCAACAGGCATTGTGCCTTGTGTTTCAGCAGACCCTTCAGGAATAATAGCTCCAGCTCCAAGCGCCGCAAGCCTACCAAGAAAGGGTGCATTAATTTTATCCATTTTTATTATTACGGTGTGATTATCTGGTGTTTCAATTGATCCAACACTGTTAAACACAGGTTTATTTACCGCCCCTGTATCAGGGTCCATAACTTTTTCAAAACTGTATTTAACGTCAGCGGAAGTCATATCCGAACCGTCGTGGAATTTTACCCCATCACGAAGCTTGAATGTGTAACTCATTCCATCTTCACTAACTAAATAACTTTCAGCCAATTCAGGAATAATATTTAAATTTTCATCAGTTGTCACAAGTCCATCGTGGATATTTTGTAGAATCCTCATTGTTGATATTGTACCAGTCTGATGGGTGTAAAGGTTCTGGGTAGTTTCAGAATGACCCCAAATGAGCGTTCCACCTTTGGTAGGGCATGACGCCGCCCAAGCAGGTGACAAAAGTCCTAATATTACGGTTGCACCAAGCGCGGATATTGCATTATGAATTATTTTATTTTTCATCATTTTATCCTTTCTTTTCATAACGTAGTTATATTTTCATCATTAAATTTTCTACGGTCCCTTATAAAGGACTCTGTCTATGCAACCAATTAATCAAAGGTTCATAGGGTTTTCTGCTCAAATTATGTCGGCTAAATTTATAAATCTGGCCTTTTCTTATAAACACCAAGCTCCTTTTCTAAAGCTATTCCAAAATTAAGAATTTTTTCCTCCTCAAAGAGGCGGCCCCAAAGTGAGATTCCATGAGGCACTAAAAATTTTATTCCCTTACCAGCCTCTCCAGTGCTAAGTTTACCTTCGCCCAGGGATGCCGCACCTCGTGAGGCGAGCTTCTGAAAACCAGCCCTAAGGTGAAGGCAAGGATGACCTGTAAAATTACTCGCAACAAGCATAGGTCCAGTATCAAAGGGCCCAATTAATATATCAATTTCACTAAAGAGGTTGTCGAGAGCTTTCATTACCAAATAGCGAAGCCGATCTAATTGAACATGATCAACAGCTGAAAGAAACCTCGCTTTACGAAAGGTATTAGGCCAGGCGCCATCATCTTGCCAAGTAAGCGTATCATCTTCGTCAGACAGTGTAAGGTGTTCGAAGGCTGCAGCAGCTTCCGCATATAGAATGTTAATCAGGGACATGTATGGGAGATCTTCTAACTTTACCTCCTTAACTTTTGCTCCCAGACTCATTGCAACCTTTAACGCGGCCCGATCAACTTCTGTGGCTCCATCCTCAAATGCCTCCGGTAGGTAACCTATGACAAGATCTTTAATATTTTTTGATGTATCAAAATTAAACGGTGCCCTAATACTAGAAAGGTCATTTTCATCATATCCATTTAGAGTTGACAGTACGATCCCTGTATCCTCTACGCTACGGCAGATTGGGCCTATCTTATCTAAAGACCAGCATAGAGCCATACCCCCTTGCCTACTTACTCGTCCAAAAGTAGGCCTTAAACCTGTTGTACCACACCTCTGACTTGGGGAAGTAATCGACCCAAGTGTCTCTGTCCCTATAGCGAAACTGCATAAAGCTGCAGCAGTTGCCGATGCAGAACCTGCACTAGAACCACTACTGCCTTCGTTAAGGTTCCAAGGATTTTTAGTTCGGCCTCCATACCAGATATCATTATACGCTAACGCCCCAAGTGTTGTTTTTCCTAAAATCACTGCACCAGCTGCGCGCAAACGTTTTACTATTTCCGCATCTTCAACAGGAACTCTATTTTGATAGGGTTCAGCACCCCAACCTGTTCTTACACCCTTAGTATCAAATAGGTCTTTTAAACCATATGGAATACCATGAAGGGGACCCAAATTAATTTTGGCACTGGTCAACAAGTCCATTGCGTCGGCTTCTGCTAGTGCTTGATCTTTTGTCACAGTTGCAAAACATTCAAGTTTACTTTCAAAACTTTCAATACGCTCTAAATATATTTCAGTTAATTTTCGACTTGTTAAAAGGCCCTCTTTAATCCATTTACCCTGCTCACCAATACTTGCAAAAGCTATGTCTTCTTTATTTTTTGGTAATTTAATATCCCTTTTTTGTAATTTAATGTCTGACCTAGATGGCATTTGGAATCCTGGTAATCTTGGATCAAATTTAGAGGCCATTGGAGTTGTATTATCTAACTCTATTCCTCTACGTAACTTTGCTGAGAGAATTTGACCTTCAAGGTTTTGGACCATCTGCTCTCTTTCACTTTTAGAATAGGTAATTCCCAAAAGTTTCTCAGCACTCTTAATATCTGAAATTGTAATTTTTTCTGCACACATAATCCGCCTACCCACAATGCAATCAGTTCAAATAATGATAATTTAAAATAGTGTATTTTTGTAAATTACCAAAAATAAAGTCTATATTTTCGATAATAGAAATAAATCATTATATAAGTATATTGTAAATATATATTATATAATTCAGTAAATTTTTAATAATCGCATATATTCCTATTAAAAAATTAACTTACACAAAAGGCTAAAATCCAAAATAAAAAGTCTGAATTGTGGTAGCTATAGTCAAAAATTAGTAGCGGGCTTGTAATACTCACAAGTTAACTACCTTGACTGAATGGTCAGAAAAATTATAAATTATAACTATGAAAAACCCGATCAATCCCCGCTTAAAAGTGGATCCCTTGTCACAAGAGTTCTTAAGTTTGATCCTTTCTGATCTTGTTAAAATACCAAGTCAGAACCCTGGTAACTATGAAAACAACGTCGCAAATAGAATTATCCAATGGTTTGAGAATACGCCAGTTGAGGCAAGTCTGGTGGAAACAATGCCAGGCAGGTACTCCGTGGGTGCAGTCTTACGTGGAAAAAGTGATGGCCCTCGATTAGTGCTGAACGGTCATATGGACACAGTGCCAGTCGACGATTTGGATTTATGGACAAACGATCCGTTTGGCGCGTGTATTAAGGATGGCTTTTTGTATGGCCGCGGTGCTTGTGATATGAAGGCAGGACTTTCAGTACAGATAGGGGTGGCACACCACCTTTGTAAATATCTGGATCGAATGAATGGATCGTTAGTGATGCATTTTGCGGTAGGTGAAGAGCGAGCTGAACCTGGTACACTATCGTTGCTTGAGGCTGGCTATACTGGAGATATGGGGATTGTAACCGAACCGACAGAGTTACGTATTGCTGCAGCCACCCGAGGTCTTGCACCAATTCATATCAAACTTATAGGGAGATCAATCCACGCCAGTAGAGAGCACTTAGGCATCAATCCTGCTTGGGGTTTGCAGTGGGTGCTTGAGACGTTGCGCCTCTACAAATTTGATCTTGAAAAGAAAAGTCACCCACTCCTCGGCCATGGAACTTGTACTCCAACTGTCGTGCAGGGCGGTGTTGTACCAAATGCTGTTTCAGATTTTGTTGATATATACGTAGACCGTCGCCTTATACCTGGTGAGACAGTGGAAGGAGAAGTGGCAGAAGTGCGTCGCCGATTATTTGCTGCCAGGCCTTCCGGTTCAGAGATCGGGATTGAAGTCGATGTTGCGTATAATCGCTTCGAACCCGCGGAGATTGCAATAGACGCTCCCATTATCAGCTATTTAAAAAGTAGCTCAAAAAAAATATTTGGCCAGTCATCGGTGGTTTATGGTGCGCCCTATTCAAGTGACGTAAGGAACTTAGTAAACGATGCAGGTATTGAAGCCGTGAATTTCGGTCCTGGTAACGTTGCGGAGTGTCATTGCTCTGACGAACGCGTGGAGATTAAGCAACTAGAAGGATGTGCCAGAGTTATTACCGATTTGGCCGAAGAGCTAATGTTAGAAAAATGACAAACCCTGAGTTCTGAGTTACTGTATGTACCAGACATCCTTTAGCGTACGGCCCGATTAAATTGTGTTTTTACGGCGTCCCGCCTTCACCAAGATCCCACCATAACCCAGTCATGAGTTGTAACGCACTTTGCGAAGTTGTTTCGAGTATATGCTCGTTTGGTGCATGTTGAGAGCAACCAGCATAGGAGTGCGGCACCCAGATAGTCGGTAGACCAAGTACTTCAGAAAATACATCATTTGGCAACGAGCCTCCAAGATTTGGAACTATTGCAATGTCAGCATTTGTTGTGTGTGTAAGTGATCTTGCTATCCACAATACCCATGGGTGATTAGGTTCCAGACGGGTAGCATACATCGGGTCAGGCTCACTGGTGATAATAATATCTTCAAACCCATGGCTATCAAGATGTGACCTCAGCATTGGCATTAGTTCCTCGGGTTGAGTTCCTACTACGTAACGTAAATGACCAAATGCCACTGCACTTGATGGAATGGCATTTGCTGGAAACTGTGGATTACCAGTCTCAAAAGCCCGCACCTCAAAAGTGTTACTTCCAAACACACGTTCTTCCGGTGTCATACCAGGCTCACCCCAATTAGGGTTAATCTCTGGAGAGTTTTCACCTCCTCCTACTTTTAATTTAGCTATTGCTTCTCGAACCGACTTAGAAAGTGTTGTGTTGCGCCATCCTTCCACAAGAATTTTTCCATTGCGATCAATCATACTGGCAAGTGCATGCGCCATCACAACGCCAGGGTTCGTTAATAATCCACCCCAGTTGCCTGAATGATGTGCTCCCGTATGCGAATTAAGTCGCATTGTGAAATTTAATACTCCACGAGCGCCCATAAAAATTGTTGGCATTTCTGGAGCAGTTCGCGGCCCATCCGAGGCAATAAATACATCGGCGTTAAAAAGGTTCTTATTTGCAGCACAAAATTCCCTGAGACCAGGCGAACCTCTCTCTTCACCCATTTCAATCAATACGATAACGTTGAACCCTAGTTGACCCCGAGTTTCAATAACAGCTTTTAAGGAAGCTAGATTAATAGTGTGCTGTCCTTTGTTGTCAGCGGTACCTCGTCCGTACCACTGATTACCAACTTTGGTAATTTCCCAGGGGTTCATTTTGTTGTCCCATTCGTCATCATAACCAGCAACAACATCACCGTGACCATAAGTCATCACCGTTGGCAGATCATCCCCCTCAGAACGATAAGCTACTAAAAATGGACCCGCATCCGCACGCGGGTTTGGATGAATGGTGCAAGTGAAATCTAACTCTTGCAGATAGGGTGAAAGATTTTCTTCTAGATAACTTTTTAGTGCAACATCGCAATTGGGTAAGTTACTTTCAGTTTTATAGGCAATTCGTTGACCCAGCTCAGATTCAAAGCCACCTGACTGAAAATACTCTTCAATTTTTTCTAGCGCCTGAACTCGACTCATGATGACGATCTCCTCAAATGTAATATACAAAATTCACAATTAACAAAATAAATCTTACAACTTTAAACTCTCAAAGTTCACCACATTAAACTGCATTACTATTTCTAGATGTGCGATTCAAGAATCATAAACTTTAGTTATAGGTTCAGCTGGGCGAGTAAAAACTTACAATGCAGACCAAACACGAGCATTGCCACGTCCAATTCCTATATCGACAGTGAAATGAACCTGACCAGAACGAAGATGAGAAACTACTGCCCCTTCATCGATATTAGGTGACGACTCCCC
>MDSW01094208.1_pt1 | contig 49325 bp, 47 predicted proteins | sample 811171 | NCBI WGS metagenome assembly MDSW01 (sample SAMN05326641, study PRJNA326480) | marine metagenome | isolation source: seawater | place: Atlantic Ocean: North West | collected 2012
CCGCAACCGGGAGGAAAAGGAAACCGATACCGGGGGCCACCGGCGACGGCGGCGGCGGCGGGCGAGAAGCGACCAGACCGGAAAGGCCAGGACGAAAAGGGAGATCAGGACAACTTCCAGGATCATTGAGACGGGACTTCCATGGATGGGAAAGCTAGGGAAAGATGGGATTCTTTCAAAACAAAAGTCGGCAATCACCTGTTGACGATCCTTTCGCCATCCTGCAGTTTATTTCTGGTTTTACCTTCCTCTCAAATTCTCAAAACAGAAAAAATCATGACTACCATCATCATACTTTGCGTGTTCGGCGGGATCGCTCTTATCTTCTTCTTTTTCATGATCGGGATATACAACCGTCTCGTTACCCTCAAGAACCGCTTCCAGAACGCCTTCTCCCAGATCGAGGTCCAGTTGCAACGCAGGTACGACCTCATCCCCAACCTGATCGAGACGGTCAAGGGCTACATGAAGCACGAGAAGGAAACCCTCGATGCAGTCATCCAGGCCCGCAACTCCGCCATGGGAAGCCTTCAGAGTTGCTCCGCGAACCCCGGGGACGCCGGCGCCATCGCCGGCCTCGCCAGCGCCGAGGGGATGCTGGGCGGCGCCTTGGGCAGGCTCTTCGCCCTCTCCGAGGCCTACCCCGACCTGAAGGCAAACGAGAATATGTCCAACCTGCAGGAGGAGCTGTCCAGCACTGAGAACAAGGTGTCTTTCTCGAGGCAGGCCTTCAATGATGCGGTCACCGCCTACAACACCTACAAGCAGACTTTTCCCCCCGTCTTCTTCGCGGGTATGTTCGGCCATGGCCAGGACGCCACCCTGCTCGAGTTCGAGAGCCAAAAGATCAAGGAAGCCCCCAAGGTACAGTTCTAGCCCGCAAACCGAGCGGGCCTCATCCCGATGGACTTCTTCGAGCACCAGGACCGGGCCAAGAGCAACACCGGCAAGCTCATCGTATTCTTCTGCCTCGGCGTACTCTGCATCATTGCGTCCGTCTATTTTCTTCTTTCCTTCGTCTTGGGCAACGCGGAGGGAGGCAGCGAACTTGCATGGACGTTGGAACTCGCCATATTTTCCTCGATCATCACGATTATCGTGGTGGGACTGGCCAGCCTTTGCAAGACGTCCGAACTTTCCTCCGGAGGGGCGGCGGTGGCAGATGCCCTCGGCGGCCGACTAATTTCGGCAAGGACCAAGATCCCTCAGGAAAGAAGAGTCCTCAACGTGGTCGAGGAAATGGCCCTCGCGTCGGGTACGCCCGTGCCCCCCGTCTACCTCATGGACGAGCCGAGCATCAATGCCTTTGCAGCGGGCTTCTCCCCACAGGACGCGGTCATCGGGGTGACCAAGGGGTGCATCTCAAAACTATCCCGAGACCAACTCCAGGGAGTGATGGCCCATGAGTTCAGCCACATCCTGAACGGGGACATGCGGATCAATATCCGTCTCACCGGCATTATCTTCGGGATCGTTTTCCTTTCCACCATAGGCGAGATCCTCATGCGCAGCGCAGGGGGCTCGAGGCGCCGCCGGAGCAAGGACGACGGAGGAGGCGCCCTCCTCGTCATCGGGTTGGGGCTTTTCCTTATCGGCTTGATCGGAGGCTTCTTCGGTTCCCTCATCCGGGCCGCGGTCAGCCGGCAACGTGAGTTCCTGGCCGATGCCGCGGCGGTCCAGTTCACCCGCAACGCGGACGGAATCTCCGGAGCCTTGAAACGTATCGGAGGGTATACCGAAGGCTCGGAAATCGGGGCATCCGGGGCAAAGGATTTTTGCCATATGTTCTTCGGTTCCGCCATGAACAGCCTCTTCGCCACCCACCCGCCCCTTCCCAAGCGCATCAGGCGGATCGAGCCGAACTGGAACAACACCTATCCGGCGACCGACAAAATCAAGGAAACCTTCAACGATATGGAGGGCTCGCAGGCGGTAGCCGGCTTTGCCGGTGGAAGCGCCGCGAGTGAACCGACCCCTGCCGCAGAACCCGTCCAAGAGAGCCCAGACGCCCAGACTTTTCTTCAAAATGCAACCCAACCAGGGGAAGAGCAAATCGAGGTGGCCCGCAGAATGAAGACGGAGATCGCGGAGGAATTGCTCGAACAGGCGAGGGAGCCCTTCGGAGCGCGCTGCCTGCTCTTTGCCATGCTCATCGATCCGGACCGGAAAGAGGTCTCCCGGAAGCAATTGGAACTGATCCGCTCCCAGGCGGAACCGGGGACCGTCGAGTTGACCGAGTGGGCCCTCCCCGCCATCGCCCCCTTGAGCTCGGGACTTAAGTTCGTCCTCATTGAGGAGGCCTCCCCCGCCCTTTGGCAGCTCTCATCCGGGCAGTTCGAGACTTTTCAGGCCATCACCGAGCAACTGATCGGGGCGGACGACAAGATCGACCTGCTGGAGTGGAGCCTGCGCAAGGTGATCGAACGCGACCTCGGCGGACGACACGCGCCCTCTCGCCGACTGCACGGGAGCGCCTCCGTCGGCCGTCTCCTCAACGAGTGCTCCGTCATCCTCGGGGCCCTGGCCCACTACGGGCAGGAAGGGGCCGACCCGACCCCCGCCTTCGAGACGGGGATGAAGGCCCTCACCCGAACCAATCAACCCGCCTTGCCGTCGGTAGAGAAATGCGGGTTATTGGCCCTGGACGAAGCCATTGCCCGGCTCGAAAAGCTCGCCCCGATGGCCAAGAAATCCCTCCTCGACGCCTGCTGCCGGACCATCGACCACGACGGCAGGACGAGCGAGATCGAGATCCAGATTCTGCGCGGACTGGCCGCTTCCATATCCTGCCCTCTTTCCCCAGCGGTCCTGCCCAAATCCTCTTCCGTGAGGCCCGGTGGCGCATAGGGCTTGCCCTCTTTACGAGTTAGCGCAAGGTCTCATCCCATGCTACCGGGAATCAAGCAGTTCGACCTGAGCGGAAGGTCCATCCTCGTAACGGGTGGCTCGAAGGGCCTCGGCAAGGCCATGGCCGAAGGATTCGCCTCCGCAGGGGCCAACCTGTTCCTCGTTAGCCGCAACCTCTCGGAAGCCAAGGAGGCGGCGGAGGAAATCTCCGCAGCCTACGGAGTCGAGGCCCATGGCCATGAGGCCGACGTCACCGGACAGGCCTCGGTCGAGGCCATGGTATCGGAAGCGATGGAGGCCTGCGGGCGAATCGACGTCCTGGTCAACAACGCGGGCATCAACCGTCGCGGACCGATCGAGGAACTGTCCCTCGAGGATTTCAAGGAGGTACAGGAGATCAACGTAACGGGGGTTTGGCTTTGCTCACGGGCGGTCCTGCCCCACATGAAGGAACGGGGGAACGGCCGCATCGTCAATTTGTCCAGCGCCCTCGGCCTGGTCGGCACCCCCAACCGCACCCCTTACGCAACCAGCAAGGGAGCGGTCACCCAGATGACCCGGGCCCTCAGCCTGGAAATCGCGGGCAGCGGGGTGACGGTCAATGCAATCTGCCCGGGTCCCTTTCTTACCCCCATGAACGAATCCATAGCCAACACCGAGGAGGGAATGAAGTTCATCGTCGGAGCTACCGCCCTGAACCGGTGGGGGGAATTACGGGAGATCCAGGGGGCGGCCATCTTCCTCGCCTCCGATGCATCCAGTTACGTCACCGGGGCGATGCTCTCGGTAGACGGCGGCTGGACCGCGTCCTGAATCAGCCGAGAGAAATCTCGGCGCCGCCCTGCTCGGCCGACTCGAGGCAGGCCATGAGCGCGCTTTGCGTCAGGCGGGTGATCTCCGGCCAATGGGAATCGGGAGTCCCTCCAAGGACCAGTCCGGAGAAGGTGCGGAAAAGCTTGGACTCCTGAGCAGATGGGTGACTGCTGGAGTATTCCTCGACCTGCACCGCGGTCTCGCGGCGCTCCATGCGGAAGTCGCAGACGTCGCAGTCGAAGATCGAATTGGAGACGGTGTGGCCGATGCGGTTCCCGTAGAAGGGAAGCACGAAGTCGTCGAGGCGGAGGTTGCCCTTGGTCCCGCTGAGGTGGGCGAACTGCTGGTGCTCGGTCAGGAAGGAACAGTAGTAGGAAGCCGAGACGTCCCCATCGAAAAGGATTTCCCCTGAGAACTCGGTCGGGACCGGGATGGGGCTGTCGTCCCGGCCGGAGGCATTGAGAAGACGGCCCGTGACGGCACGCGGAACCTGGTAGTTCATGGCCCAAAGTATGAAACGGAGGTTGTACCAGCCGAGATCACCCATGCATCCCTGGGGCTCGAGGTCCGAATGCATGCGGATGTTTCCGGTCAGGAACTCATCCGGGGCGCAAAAACTGAACTGGGTGGCGATGCGGCGCAGTTTGCCGATGCTTTCGCCGTCGTCGAGGGCCTCCCTGACCTTGGGCAGACGGTCGCTATGCATGAACATGACCCCGTCCATGAACTGGACACCCGCCTCCCCGCAGGCGGCAAGGATCCCATCGAGTTCGTCCAGGGAGGTCCCGCAGGGCTTCTCGCAAAGCAGGTGCTTGCCCGCCTCAGCCACTTTCACGGCCCACTCCGCGCGCAGGCCGGTAGGCAGGGGAAGATAGACCGCGTCGACGTCCTCGCTGGCAAGCAGTTCCTCATAGCTCCCGACCGCCCGGGGGGCAACGGGATGGGGAACGCGGGCGGAACAGCGATCGATGAAGTCCTGCGCCTTGGCAGCGTCACGGCTGGCCACGGCCACCAGTTCGGCATTGCCGGCATTGTGGATCGACTGCCAGTTCTTCTGGGCGATTCCTGCGGTTCCAAGGATGCCCCAACGACATTTTTTCTCACTCATGCCTACATTCAATAGCCCCTAAACGGATCCAAGGTCGAGCCTGAAGAAAGGCCTCGACCCGGCCCCGAAAAGACGATGGACGTCCCCAAAACCTTGACGCGGATTAAACGGACGGACAACCTGCTCGCCATGATTACCCGAATCCGAACCCTCCTTTCGGCCCTCTGTTTCTGGGCAACCGCCCTTACCGGAGCTGAGAAAAACGTCATCTTTTTCATCACCGACGACGAGAGCCCGACCTTGGGTTGCTACGGCGACCCGGTAGCCAAGACTCCGGCCATCGACGCCCTCGCCAAGGACGGAACCCTCTTCCTCAACGCCTATGCCACAACAGCCAGTTGCTCGGCCAGTCGATCGGTGGTGATGAGCGGCCTCCACAACCATGCCAACGGTCAGTACGGCCACCAGCACAACTTCCACAAGTTCGCCAGCTACTACAACGTCATCGGTCTCTCCCTTCCGCGGGCCATGGCGAACGCGGGCTACCGCACGGGACACATCGGGAAGTACCACGTCGCTCCCGAGGAGGTCTTTCACTACCAGACCTACCTCAAGGGAAGCACCCGCAACGCCGTTCAGATGGCGGAACAGTCCAGGGCCTTCATTACCGAGAAGAGCGATCAGCCCTTCTTTCTCTACTTCGCCACCTCCGACCCGCACCGCGGAGGAGGCAGGGACAAGACCTCGAAGCGCGAGCTGAAACCCGACCTGTTCGGGAACAAGCCCAACCGAAAGGCCCATGCCGGGGTCGAGGAAGTCTTCTATGACCCGAAAAAGGTTCCCATCCCCTCCTTCCTTCCCGATACCCCGGAAACGAGGGAGGAACTGGCCCACTACTACCAGAGCGTTTCCCGCATCGACCAGGGGGTGGCCCGCCTCGTGGAGATCCTCAAGGAAGCCGGCCTCTACGAAAAGACCATGATTGTCTTTACCTCCGACCACGGGATGGCCTTCGCGGGCGGAAAGACCACGGTCTACGAGGGTGGACTGCGGGTTCCGTTCGTGGTCCGCAACCCCTATGAGAAAAAGCGCGGCGTGCGGCACGAGGCCCTTATCAGCCACATCGACATTGCGCCCAGCCTGCTCGACTTCGGGGGCGGCCTCGATCCCAAGGCCAACCGCCCAAAGGCCTGGGTCGACCCTAACGCCTACTGGAAGGAAAAGCCCTACGCGGCCAAGGAGAACCGTGGCCAGACCAGCAAGCTCTCCGCCTACCATGGGAAGTCATGGGTCCCCATCCTGGGCAAACCGGCGGAGTCCCACTGGGAATCCGTCTTCGCCTCCCATACCTTCCACGAGATCCAGATGTACTACCCCATGCGGGTAGTCCGCGATGGCGAGTACAAGCTGATCTGGAACATTGCCCATCCCCTGCCCTATCCTTTCGCCTCCGACCTTTGGGCAGCCAGCAGTTTCCAGGCCCAGTACCGTAAGTCACTGAGCGCGCCCTATGGTCAAAAAACCGTCCGCGAGTACATCCACCGGAAGGAATTCGAGCTTTTCAGGATCGACGAGGATCCTCACGAAACCAAGAACCTGGCCTACGACGCCAAGCATGCGGATACCCTGAAGCGCTACAAGGAGAAGCTCAAGGCGGCCCAGCGCAAATTCCACGACCCGTGGATCATGAAGTGGTCCTACGAGTAGGCTAGAGGGTCCCGAGCTTTTTGATCAGAGCCTTGTCGCTCTCCGAGAAATCGACCCCTGCCCGGACGTAGTCCCCTACCATGGTCAGGATCATACGGCCGTAGCTCTTGTTGGAACTTTCGCCGCTCTTGATCGTGGCGTTGGCGGAGCTTAGCTCTCTCTTCAAGTCGAGGAGAGTCTTTTCCCAGATCTCGGCGTCCCCGCCTTTGGACTGGGTCTTCTTCTCGGAATTCTTGACCAACCCGAGGGAGATGGAGGCCCCCTGGAAATCCTTGGCCTTGGCCTCGAACTGTTCCTCCAGTTTGAGCAGTTTGCCCTTGGTCCGAGCCAGGTCGCCCTTCGCCGGTTTGAGCAGGATGCGGGTGATGGAACGGGCGATCAAGTCGCGACCGTCGAGCATCTTCTGGTAACGCCCTCCGAGTTCCTTGGCTTCCCCGGCGCATTTGCGGACCTCCGACTTGGCCTCCTCCACCCGGTCGAGCAGGCGCTTCTTGCGGGCGGCCTCGATGGCCTGCTTCCTTTTCATCTCCTCCTGGGCCCGGCGCTTGCGTTCGGCCTCGGCCCGTTCGCGGGCCTTTTTTCTTTGTTCTTCCTCCTTTTTCTTCTGGGCAGGCGTTTTCTTCTTCTTGCTGTTGGCATTGCCCCCCTGTTTGGGCGCCCCGTCGAGGGTCGCTGGCCCGGGCAGGGGCAGAAGTATGCAAAAGGAGAGGAGGGTGAGGAGCAGTCTCTTCATAAGTCTTGTTCTAGAGGGTTGCGATCTTCAGTGTGCAGCGCTTGGACGAAAGGGGCGAGAGAAAATCATCCTTCCGACAAGCCGAGGGCTTCCTCGGCGCTGCGGCTCCATTTCCGGTATTGCTCAATCACCTCGGGATCGGCCATTGAAACGAGATCGATACCATGAGTGGGGATCATGGCCTCGAGCTTTTCGCGGGCTATCTTCCCGCCAAGAAGTTCCGGAAAGCATTTCTCCGCCACCTCGAGGACGATGTCGACGCAAACCGAAGCTCCCGGCGAGGCCCCTAGAAGAGCCGATACGCTTTTATCGGATGAGGTCACCACCTCGGTCCCGAAATGAACGATACCAGCGTCGCCATCCTCCTTCTTGATGGCCTGGACGCGTATTCCCGCATCGATCAGCTTCCAGTCTCCGGCCTTGGCATCCGGGTAGAAGTTGCGCAACTCCTCGAGGCGGGTGTTCATGCTTTGCAGGCCCTGCTGGACGAGGTAGCCGACAAGCGGCAGGTTGCCGATTCCCACCTTCAGCAGGGTAAGCCAATTGTGGGGTTTGATCGAGGAGGGCAGGTCCCAGAAACTGCCGCCCCGGTGAAGAAACTTGGTCGTCCAAGCGGCATAAGGGCCGAAAAGGAGGGCCTTCCTGCCCTCCAGGAAACGGCTGTCGAGGTGGGGGACGGCCATGGTGGGAGCGGCCCCGGGAGACAACCCGTAGACCTTGGCCTCGTGTCGCGCCACGATCTCGGGTTTCTCGCAGACCAGCCATTGGCCCCCGATGGGGAACCCCCCATAGCCCCGGATCTCTGGTACCCCGGCCTTCTGGAGAAGGGGAAGGGATCCCCCGCCGGCGCCGATGAATACGAAGGATGCCTTTCTCTTCAGGGTACGCCCGCCCTCGAGGTCGCGCACCGTCAATTCCCAGCCATCGGGGCAACGGTTGAGGTCGGTCACCCGATGACCTAGGTGGAAGGCGCAACCGTCCTGCCGACCGAGCCAGTGGATGAGCTTGCGGGAAAGTTCCCCAAAATCCACGTCCGTTCCGGCCTGCATCCTGGTGGCGGCCACCGGCATATCCTCCCGCCCCTCGACAAGCAGGGGAGTCCATTGACGGATGACCTCCCGGTCCTCGGTGTATTCCATATCGGCAAAGAAGGGGTGGGCCGTCATGCCCTCGTGCCTCGACTTGAGAAAGTCGACCTGCTCCCGGCCGTAGACGAAGCTTACGTGCGGGACCTGATTGATGAAGTCGCCCGGTCGGTCGATCATTCCCTCGCGCACGGCGTGAGCCCAGAACTGCTTGGTCTTCTCGAACTGCTCGAAAATCTCGATCGCCTTGGCAACCTTGACCCGCCCGTCCTCACCCCGGTCGGGGGTATAGCTAAGCTCGCAGATCCCGGCGTGCCCGGTTCCTGCATTGTTCCAGCCGTTGGAACTCTCCCGGGCCAACTCGCCAGTAACCTCGAAAAGCTCGATCCGGAGGCCCGGGTCGAGGCTCTTCAGCAAGGCCCCGAGGTTAGCGGACATGACCCCACTCCCGATGAGCGCGACGTCCACGTCCTGATTGCCGGAATCGCTTTCCACGTAGAGGAGGGACTACTGGGTGCCGAACATACGGTCCCCGGCATCACCAAGACCCGGGACGATATACCCGTTCTCGTTCAGTTTCTCGTCGAGGGCGGCGGTAAATACGGGAACGTCCGGATGGGCTTCCTTCATGCGGGCCACGCCCTCCGGGGCGGCCAAAAGGCACAGCATACGGAGGTCGTTGGCGCCCGCCTCCTTAAGCCGGTCGATGGCCGCAACGGAGGAATTGCCAGTCGCCAGCATCGGGTCGACCGCGATGACGAGGCGCTGTTCGAGCTCGGGCGGAACCTTGCAGTAGTACTCGACCGGCTCGAGGGTTTCCTCGTCACGGTAGAGACCGACGAAGCCGACCCGGGCCGCAGGGATGACTTCGAGGATGCCGTCGAGCAGACCGTTGCCCGCGCGCAGGATGGAGATGAGGGCCAGCTTCTTGCCGTCGAGAATGGGGGCCCGCATGCGGCAGAGGGGAGTATCTACGTTGATGGTAGTCAGCGGTAGATCACGGGTGACCTCGTAGGTCAGGAGCATGGAGGTTTCCCAGAGAAGCTGACGGAAGGTTGCGCTGGGGGTCTCCTTGCGGCGCATGAGGGTCAGCTTGTGCTGGACGAGAGGGTGATCGATGACGGTCAGGTGTTCCTTCATGGTGGATGATTAGATGGTTGAATCGATTCTTGAGCCGACGAGCAAGGATGGAGGAGGAGCTTCGGCAGAAAGGACGAAGGCAGTCCGCAGGCCCTCCGCCACCCGGTCGGCGGATTCCCGGTCGGAGGCATGAATGCGCACAAGAGGGGTATCGGGCTCGACGGCCAGGCCTACCCGGGCAATGCGGTCGAGACCTACGGAAAGATCGAGTTCATCGTCCTGTCGGAGTCGGCCTCCGCCCAGAGCTACCACCGCGTGCCCGAGGGCCCGCACGTCGATGGAGGAAACGAAACCAGCCGAACCAGCGGGCAGGTCGCAGACGAAGGGGGCTTCGGACAAGTGGTTCCCGGGTCTATCCAGCAGATCGCCCGGACCACCGAGTTCGCGAACCATGCGGCCAAACCGCTCCGCGGCGCTTCCGTCCTCAAGAGCCCGGGCAAGCTTTTCCTCACCCTCGGTGGCGTCCCCGACCAGTCCGCCGAGCTCAAGCAGGACGCCGCCGAGGGAAAGGGTCACCCCGCGGAGTCTTTGGTCGTCCGCGGTCCCGGCAAGAAGCTCGATCGCATTCCTGGTCTCAAGCGAATTGCCGGCTGCCGAGGCGAGGGGTTCGTTCATGTCCGTGAGGAGGGCGGAAGTCCTGCAACCCGCCCCGTTCGCACCGTCCACCAAGCTACGGGCAAGGGCTTCGGCTTGTTGCGGGTCGGCGAGGAAAGCCCCGTTGCCCAGTTTGACGTCGAGCACCAACCCCTCGAGGCCTGCGGCCAGTTTCTTGGAAAGGATGGAGGCGGTGATCAGATCGATGCTCTCGACGGTACCGGTGACGTCGCGGATGGCGTAAAGCCTCTTGTCGGCCGGGGCGATTCCCTCGCCCGCCCCGATGATGGCGCAACCGGCCGAGCTCACGACCTGGGCAAACTCCTCCCCGGACAAGGCCGTCCGATAGCCGGGTATGGCTTCCAGTTTGTCAAGGGTTCCCCCCGTATGTCCGAGGCCCCGCCCGGAAACCATGGGGACGAAGGCCCCGCAGGCCGCGAGGGCGGGAGCGAGAGCGAGAGAGACGTTGTCCCCCACCCCACCGGTGGAATGCTTGTCGAGGACAGGACCGGGCAGATCCCACTGCAGAACCTTGCCGGTATCTCGCATGGCGAGGGTCAGGTCGACCCGCTCACGCTCGGTCAATCCGTTCAACCTGACGGCCATGGCGAAGGCTGCGGCCTGGGCATCGGTAACCTGCCCGTCGGCCAGGCCTCGTGCGAAAAAAACGATTTCCTCCCCCTCGAGCGGCAGGCCGTCCCGAACCTTTGCCAAGATGGCGGGAGCGTCCATTACTGATCCAGGTGGGAGGAGGTAAAAGTGTCGGGAAGCAACTCGCCCACTGTCCTGCGGACCGTTTCCCCATTCGGTTTGGAGAGGAGCACGGGTGCCTCGGGCGGCGCGAACTCGGCGATCTTCTGCCGGCATCCTCCACAGGGAGAAACCGGCTCGGAAGCTTCCGCGACAATACAGATTTCGGCCAGTTCCGTCTCCCCCGCCGCTACCATGGCGGCGATGGCTCCTGCCTCGGCGCAAGTGCCCTCGGGGTAGGCCGCGTTCTCGACGTTGCAACCGAGATAGACCTTCCCGGAGGAAGACCTGAGGGCCGCCCCGACCTTGAAACCGGAATAAGGGGCATGGGCGTTCTCCCGCACCTGGCGGGCTTGTTCGAAAAGAGACATGGGAATAATCTGTCTTGAAAGGAGGCGCTTGAAAAGAAGAAAGGGGCAAACGGTGCCCAACCCGCCCGAAACTCGACCCTTGCCACAAGGAGTTCCAATCCCAAAGATCGTCAGCCTTGCCTTTTCAAGCATGAGCGCCAAGAACGACAACCACGAACACCGCAGGAACGAGGGCACCGAACTGGATCTCGACTGGGCCCTCTCGGTCCAGGCCAACACCTCGGCCATCGAGCGCCGGTGCAAGGCCCTGCCCGGGAGGCGATCGATTAAGAAGGCCAACCAAGCGGCTTGGCTGGTCAAGGCCATCACCTGCATCGACCTGACCACGCTCTCCGGGGACGACACCGGCGACCGCGTGCGAAGGCTTTGCCGAAAAGCCCGCTTCCCCGTTCGTTCGGATATCCTCGAGGCCCTCGGGCTCGAGGCGGGTTCGGTAACCACGGGCGCCATTTGCGTCTATCATGAGATGGTCCCTGCCGCGGTCGAGGCCCTGAAAGGGACCGATATCCCGGTAGCCGCGGTCTCGACCGGGTTCCCCGCGGGACTGTCCCCCTACTCGCTGCGCCTCGCCGAGATCGGGGAATCGGTGCGGGCGGGAGCAAGGGAGATCGATATCGTCATCTCCCGGCGCCACGTGCTCTCCCAAGACTGGCAGGCCCTCTACGACGAGATGAAGGCCTTCCGCGAAGCCTGTGGAAAGTCCCACGTCAAGGCCATCCTCGCAACGGGCGAACTGGGCACCCTCAGGAACGTCGCCCGGGCCTCCCTCATCTGCATGATGGCCGGGGCCGACTTCATCAAGACCTCCACCGGAAAGGAAAGCGTCAACGCCACCCTGCCCGTGAGCCTGACCATGATCCGCCAGATCCGGGAGTACCATGAGAAGACGGGTTTCCGGGTCGGCTACAAACCCGCGGGCGGAATCTCCAAGGCCAAGGACTCCCTCACCTATCTGGCCCTCATGAAGGAGGAGCTCGGCAACCGCTGGCTCCAACCCGACCTCTTCCGCTTCGGAGCCTCCAGCCTGCTGGGGGACATCGAGCGACAACTTGAACATTTCGTGACCGGCCATTACTCGGCCGCTCACCGACACGCCATGGGATAAGAGATATGAAAGTAAAGGAAATCTTGGATACGATGGAGTACGGCGAAGCCCCCGAGAGCCCACAGGCCGCTCTCGACTGGATCGCCGGGCGAAAGGGCGACTTCGGCCTCTTCATCGACGGGAAATCGGCCAAGCCCGCGAGAAGGAAATCCTTTCCGACCCGCAACCCGGCAAATGGCAAGGTCCTGGCATCCGTCTGCCAAGCCAGCCGGAAGGACGTCGACCGGGCCGTAGAGGCCGCCCACCTGGCTCAACCCGAGTGGCAAAGCATGGGCGGGCCCCAGCGGGCCAAGTACCTCTACGCCCTGGCCCGACTGGTGCAGAAACACTCCCGGCTCTTCGCCGTCCTCGAGAGCCTCGACAACGGCAAGCCCATCCGGGAAAGCCGGGACGTCGACGTTCCGCTCGTTGCCCGGCATTTCTATTATCACGCCGGGGCCGCCCAGTTGATGGAGAAGGAGATGCCCGGCTACCGGGCCCACGGGGTGGCGGGACAGGTCATTCCCTGGAACTTCCCCCTCCTCATGCTGGCCTGGAAGATAGCCCCCGCCATCGCAATGGGCAACACGGTGGTGCTCAAGCCCGCCGAGTACACTTCGCTAACGGCCCTTCTCTTTGCGGAGATCTGCGAGGAGGCCGGCTTGCCCAAGGGTGTCGTCAACATCCTGACGGGAGACGGTCGAGTGGGTGAGATGATCGTGACCCATCCGGGCATCGACAAGGTCGCCTTTACCGGCTCGACCGAGGTGGGGCGGAAAATCCGCGAAGCCATTGCCGGACACGGCAAGGAACTCACCCTCGAGCTCGGAGGGAAGTCCCCCTACATCGTCTTCGACGACGCCGATCTCGACAGTGCGGTGGAAGGACTGGTCGACGCGATCTGGTTCAACCAGGGACAGGTCTGTTGCGCCGGATCCCGTCTCTTCGTGCAGGAGGGCGTGGCGGATTCGTTTCACGCCAAGCTCAAGGCCCGCATGGACAAACTGCGGGTGGGCGACCCCCTGGACAAATCGATTGATCTCGGGGCCATCGTCGACCCCCGGCAACTGGAATCGATCACCAGCTTGGTCGAGGAGGGCCTCAAGGAAGGGGGAGAGTGCCACGTCGGAAAATGCAAGCTGCCCAAGGGCGGATGCTTCTATCCCCCCACCCTCATAACGGAGGTGGACCCCGCCTGTCGCCTGATGCAGGAGGAAATCTTCGGCCCCGTCCTCGTGGGAAGCACTTTTCGCACTCCTGCGGAGGCCGTCGCCTTGGCCAACAACACGCGCTACGGGCTGGCCGCCTCCATCTGGACCGAGAACGTCAACTTAGCCCTCGACCTGGCCCCCAAGATCATCTGCGGCGTGGCCTGGATCAACTCGACCAACCAGTTCGATGCCTCCGCCGGTTTCGGTGGCCGGCGGGAGAGCGGGTTTGGCCGGGAGGGAGGATGGGAAGGCCTCCATGCCTACGTTCGGCCCGACCACCAGTCCCTCGAGCAACTGGATCGGGTTCTTCCCCGCCAGGGAGAAAGCGAGCCTGCCGAGGCGGGCATCGACCGGACGCCCAAGATGTTCGTGGCGGGCAAACAGGCCCGGCCCGACAGCGGTTACTCGACCCCCGTGTTCTCCGATGGCGGAAAGCAGCTCGGGTTGGTCGGCAAAGGCAACCGCAAGGACGTCCGCAACGCCGTAGAGGCGGCCAACGCGGCCCGCTCATGGAGCCGCTCGACGGCCCACCTGCGGGCCCAGATCCTCTACTACCTCGGGGAAAACCTTTCCATCCGGAAGGATGAATTCGCCCAGCGTCTCTCATCCATGACGGGACAAACCAAGAAATCCGCCCAGCGGGAAGTCGACCTTTCCATCGACCGTCTCTTTACCTATGCGGCCTGGGCCGACAAGTACGACGGAGCCGCCCACGGGGCGCCCATCCGGGGGGTTGCCCTCGCCATGAACGAGTCCGTCGGAGCGATCGGGATCATCTGCCCGGACGAATCCCCCCTGCTGGGCCTGGTATCGCTCCTCGCTCCCGCTCTCGCAATGGGCAACACCGTGGTCGCCATTCCCTCCGAGCCCTACCCTCTTTCCGCCACCGACCTCTACCAGGTCTTCGAGACCTCGGACCTCCCGGCGGGCGTGGTCAACCTGGTTACCGCCGGGCACGGCGAGGTGACTGGAGTCCTCGCCGGGCACATGGACCTGGACGCGGTCTGGTATTTCGGCTCGGGCGGCTTGACCGCGGAGGTGGAGAAGGCTTCCGCCACCAACCTCAAGCGCGTCTGGGTCAACCACGGCCTGGAGCGGGACTGGTTCGATCCGGGCCAAGGCGAGGGCCGCGAGTTTCTACGCCAGGCTACGGAGGTCAAGAACGTCTGGATCCCCTACGGGGAATAGAGCCGATTTCAGCCAAAGGCCTTACGGAGAAGATCAACGCTCCGGGCAACCCCTTTTTCGGCCGGAGCCTTCCCCTCGAACTCGATCGAAACGTAGCCGTTGTACCCGACCTCGGACAAGATCTTGGCAATGCGCGGGTAATCGAGGTCGAGGGTATACCACTCCCCGCCACCGAAATAAGTCTTGGCCTGTACGAAGGTGGTGAAAGGGGCGATTTTCTCGAGTTTGTCGTAGGGATCCTCCATGAAGTTGCCGGTATCCATGAGAACGCCCAGCCAGGGAGACTCGATGGCCTTGGCGATGCGCAACAGGCCCTCGGGCGTGCGGGTCAGTCCCCAATGATTCTCGAGAGCCAGGTGGACGCCATGCTTCTCGGCCTCGGGCAGGCATTGCTCGATGGAATCGATGCACCACTCGAAACCTTCGTCGAGGGTGTGCCCGGGGAGGATCGGTTCCTCTCCACGCAGTTCCATGAGGTGATTGAAGTCGCGGGCGGTTCCCCAGCGACCCGAGTTGAGCCGGATGGACGGTATCCCCATCTCGTGCGCGAGTCGGATGCATTTTTTGGTGTGCTCGACGTTCTCCTTGCGGGAGCCGGGATCGGGAGAGACGAAGTCCTGATGAATGGAGAGGCAGATCAGGTCGATGCCATTGAGGAAAGCGTGACGCTTGAGCTTGCGAAGGTAGGGAAGATCCTCCCCGTCCATCTGGCGGTGCAGGACGTCGACTCCGGGAACCCCGAGGGCGGAGGTTTTTTCGATCACCTGCTCGATCGTGACCTTGGGGGGCCGGAAGTGCCAGTAGGAGTAACTGGAGATGCCGAGCTTGACCGAGGCCGCTTTCTTGGCGGGGGGCTTCTTAGCCGGTTTCGACATGGAGCAAGCAAAGGGAACGGAAAGGCCGGAGGCAAGAAAAGCCTTGCGTGATAGTTTGTTCATGGGCCGATCCTAAGCGCAAGCCCATGACCGATGCAACCTCCGCCTTGCTCCTAAGATAGCGGTGGAGGAATTCCTTGCTTTACTCGGATATCTCAGTCCTCCCTAATGCGTTTATGATTCCGAAACCCCGAAGAAGAATGAAGAGAAGGATCTTTCTGCAATCATCAGCAAGCGCCATGGCCCTCGCGGGGGCACCCGCCGTTCTGCGGGGCCGAAACCTCAATTCCGCCATCCAGCTCGCAGCGGTGGGAACCGGAGGACGCGGTTGGTCCGACCTGGATGCCATGGCAAGCCACTCCAGGACCAAGCCGGTCGCTTTTTGCGACGTTGACCTGAGCAGAACCTCAAAGGCCGCGAAGCTCAACCCGGACGCCTCCGTATACCAGGATTTTAGAGAAATGCTTGAAAAGGAGGGAGACAAGATCGATGCGGTGACCATCGGCATACCCGACCATATGCATGCCAGCGCAACCCTCGATGCCCTGCGGCGCAAAAAACACGTCTTTTGCCAAAAGCCCCTGACTCATACGGTTTGGGAAGCAAGGCAGGTCCGTATGCAGGCGGAAAAATCGGGTGTCATTACCCGAATGGGAAACCAAATCCATTCCCATGGGTTTTACCGGACGGCCGTGCGACTCGTGCAGTCGGGAGCAATCGGCAAAGTCAGCCGGGTTCATTCCTGGATCAATGCGACGGGGCACGGAAAGTCCGGACAGATCGGGCGCATCAATCCCTCCCCTCCACCGGAAGGACTCGCCTGGGACCTCTGGTTGGGAGTGGCTCCCGCAAGGCCCTACGTGAAGGGAAAAGTTTATCATCCCTGGGGATGGCGGGACTGGCTGGATTTTGGAAACGGAGCCCTCGGAGACTTCGGGTGTCACGTCTTGGACCCGGTGTTCACGGCCCTGAAGGTAGAACAAGCGCCATCCAAAATCAAGTGCTCGAGACACACCGGAATGAACGACGAGGTCTGGCCGGCCCAAAGCACGGTGGAGTATGATTTTCCGGGAACTTCCTTTTCCGGAAAGTCGCTCCCGATCACCTGGAACGACGGGGGAAGGAAACCGCGTGACCTCGGTCCCCATTTCAACCGGAGGGATGCCTTGCCGGGCGGAGGTTCGATTTTCATCGGGGAAATTGGGTCGCTCGTGCTCCCGCACGTCGGAACACCCAAGCTTTACCCGGAGGAAAAATTCAAGGACTTCTCTTACGACCGAATGGAAAACCTAGACCATTTTCACGGCTGGCTGGACGGGATCGTCGATAATCGGCAACCGAGCGACGGTTTTTCCTACGCCGGGCCGTTGACCGAGGCCGTCCTTCTGGGGACGGCGGCCATTCGTTCGCTCGGGGAACACCTCGCCTGGGATGCGAAAAAGATGAAACTGACTTCTTCGGCAGGCGACCGATCGGATCTGCTGACCAAGGACTATCGCAAAGGCTGGGAGATCAAGCCCGTCTAGGCCGGCCCCCTCCCTTTACGGAGTTTGCGAAAATACTCCCCGGCGGCCCGGTTGACCCGGGGGGCAAGCAGAATGGAGGACAGGATGGTGGGGATGGCCATGAGACCAAAGGCAACGTCCAGAAAGTTGATCACGTCGCTCATCTTGACCACTGCCGAGACCACGATCATGAGCAGGTAGAAGCCAAGCACCGGCAAACGGGCCGCTTGGCCGAACAGGAAGCACCCGCACTTCACGACGTAGTAGGAGAAACCCAGCATGGAGGAAAAGCTCAGGCAAAGAACGCCGGCCAGAAGAAGGTATGGCCCGACGCCGGGCAGGGCCGTCTCGAAGGCCCGGGTGGTAAGCAGCACGCCGTCTCCCTCGCCCGATTCCCACACCCCGGTTACCAACAGTACGAGACCGGTCAGGGTACACATGAAGAGTGTGTCGATGACGGGACCCCACATCGCGACAAGGCCTTCCCGTATCGGTTCACTGGTCTTGGCCGCCCCATGGGCCATCGCTTCCGTCCCCATGCCGGCCTCGTTGGAAAAGGCGGCCCGGCGCACGCCGGTCACGATGACGGTGCCGAGGACTCCCCCGGCCACCGCCTCCCCGCTGAAGGCATCGGTCAGGATAAGGGAAAAGGCGTCGGGAACGGCGCCGGCATGGAGCAGGATGATCACCATCGAGGTTCCCCCGTAAAGCAGGACCATACCCGGAACCAACCGGGAGGCCACGGCGCCGATCCGCTTGATTCCACCCACCACGATCAGACCGACCGGAACCGCCAGGAGCAGCCCGAATAGGCCGTTGCCGACTTGTACGGCGCCTTCGCTTCCCGTAAACCAGCCACGCGGTTCGAGAAACATGGAACGAACGATTTGGGTAAGCTGGTTGGACTGCAGGAGAGGCAGGCAGCCGAACATCCCGCAGGCCGCGAAAAAGAGGGCCAACGGCTTCCACTTTTCGCCCAGGCCCTCGCGGATGAAGTACATGGGTCCCCCCTGCTCCACTCCATCGTCATCCTTGCCCCGGTACATGACGGCGAGCGAACAGGTATAGAACTTGGTCGCCATGCCCAGAAGCGCGCAAACCCACATCCAGAAGAGGGCTCCCGGACCGCCCTGCGTGATCGCCACGGCGACACCCGCTACGTTCCCCATCCCGACCGTTCCCGACAAGGCGCTGCAAAGAGCATGAAAGTGGCTGACCTCGCCGGGAGCGTCTTCTTCCTTTGCCTTCCCCAGAAGGAGCCTCAGGCCATGTCCCAGATGCAGAAAGGGAAAGAATCGTGAAACGAAGGCGAAGAAAGCCCCTCCTCCGAGGAGAAGGAAAAGCAGGTTGCCCCAGAGCCAACCGGAAAAATCAGAAAGAGCCTCGGCCATCCGGCCACAGACTGCGCCTTTTTAGCCCGCGGGTCACGCCATAAATGTTTTCCTGCTTGTCCTTCGCCTCTTCGGAAGTTGAATGAGCTGAATGATTGCGCCAATTGAACAAGATGGCCCCAGAAACGTTCTTGGGGAAAAACTTCAGCCCTGTTGCGAAAGACTGAACACGGGCTGGTTCCGCAACGGTTCCTGTGAAACGGCGCCGGGCGACGCCGGAAGACACGTGATCTGCTGCGTGATGACGGATGAGTTCCTCGCCTTCAGCCAGGCCATGGGCAACGACCTCTCCACCCCCGTGCCCGAGTATGATTTCCCCGGTCTGCGGGAGGGAGATTGCTGGTGTCTGTGCGCCGAGCGATGGCGGGAGGCCCTGGAAGCGGGAGTCGCTCCGAAGGTCAAGTTGGCGGCCTGCGAGCAATCCGCCCTGGAGATCGTTGACCTCGAAGATCTCAAGGCACACGGTTCTGATTCCTGACAATCGATTTGTTATTCCGTGCAAAAAATAGTAAATTTTGTACAAAATTTATCTTTAATTTCTTCTTCAACGCTATAAGTATTAGCAACGTTAAGAATTCACCCTCAGTTTTACCCACTATGAAAAATATCCTATTCGCGCTTTCCCTTTCCCTCGTCGTCCTGCCCATGCAGGCCAAGAAGGACATCGTCGACACAGCCGTTGGCGCCGGTAGTTTCAAGACTCTCGTCGCGGCGGTCAAGGCCGCCGGGCTCGTAGACACCCTCAAGGGAGAGGGTCCATTCACCGTTTTCGCTCCGACCGACGAAGCTTTCGCCAAGCTTCCGAAGGGAACCGTCGAGTCGCTCCTCAAGCCCGAGAACAAGAAAAAGCTCACCGCCATCCTTACCTACCACGTGGTAGCCGGGAAGGTGAAGGCGAAGAAGGCCGCAAAGCTTGATTCCGCCAAGACGGTCCAGGGAGACAAGCTTACCATCAAGCCTTCCGGAGAGACCCTTCGGATCAATAGCGCCAAGGTCGTCAAGGCCGACGTAAAGGCATCCAACGGAATCATCCACGTCATCGACAGCGTGCTGATCCCGGATTCCGGGAAGAAAGGATCGGGCAAGAAAGTCTCCATGGAAAGCATCATCGTTTCAGCCATCAACAAGGGCGTGCCTCTCTTTAATTCGGGCCACCATGCCGAAACCGCAACGATCTACGTCAAGGCGGGCAAGGAAATCGTTGAAATGCGCAAGGGAGCAAGCTCCGACGACAAGAAGGTCATCTCTGCTGCCCTGCGGGATGCATCGAAGGAGGAGTCCTCCTTTCAGCGGGCCTGGATCATGCGCCGGGCCTTCGACAAGGTGTTGCGCTAGAGCGGAGCTTAATAATCTAATCATTTTTCAAAAGAGCTCCCGAGAGAGCCCTTTGGGGTTGCTTAAATCTCTCTATCGGTGAAGAAGGGGCATTGTTCCTTTTTTGTTAAAGGAAAGCAGTCTTCCCGGTCGATTAAATTTACCAATGCCTAGGATTGAAAACGAGATATGGACGAGGATCAAGGACGGCGATTCCGCGGCCCTTGGGGAACTCTATGATGGCTTTGCCGCCGCCATGTTTTCCCTTTCCCTTGAAATCCTTCGTGATCGCTGGGAGGCTGAGGAGGTCATCCAGGACGTCTTCTCTTATCTCTGGCGCAAGCCCGAAGCCTTCTCTCCCGACAAAGGCAAGTTCAGCAGCTGGCTCCTGGTTCTGACCCGAAACCGAAGCATAGATCGCTACCGATCGAGAAAACGACGAGTCGACCGCAACGAATCGGACGACATCCTCAGTTCAAGAAGCGACCAAACTCAGCGAGACGCGGCAGGGGAAGCAGTCTCAAGCGACGAAAGGGCCCACCTCCGCCTCGCCTTTTCGGAATTACCCGAGGATCAAAGGAAAGCCCTCGAGTTATCCTACTTTGGAGGAATGAACCACGTTGAAATTTCCGAACTTCTCGATCTTTCCCTCGGAACCGTGAAGTCGAGGATCAGGCTCGGGGTGGAAAAACTGCGCTACTCCCTGTCTTCATTAAGATCATGAAAACGCTTTCTTCAAAATCCGCTATGCTTTCTTTATTCCCTCTCCTTCGCCACGAGCTTGAAAAAACTACGTGCCGCGATATATATAAAATTTTTCCCAATTAGCCTTGGATAAACTCCGACAACAAGCCCTTGATTATTCCCTTGGTATCTTGCCCAAGGAAGAATCCATCCTCTTCGAGGCCAGCCTCGAAGTCGATGAAGATGCCCGTAAATTCCTCATTGAGGCTGGTGAAGACTGTGCAAACCTTTCCCTCGTCGCTCCACCTTCCAGGCTTAGCGACGAACTCAAGAACAGGGTCATGGAAAATTCCGAACCCAAAAGAGATTTCAATCTTTTCCTCGAGAGCAAAATCATCAACCGCCTGCGAGATAATTATTCGGCTCCGGACGAAAGATATACTGGAGGTGGCGGATCATCCAAGCTAACCGAAATCGGGGTAGCCGGAACTGAGGACAGACTCGAAGCAATCTACCTTGATCTCATTGCTTTGTTCGCGCTCGTTGGCGGGAACTCCGCCGCCGCGGAGGGAGACTTCGGCGACTTGAAAAATTGGATCGGACAGTCAAATCCTCTGGGTTTAGTCATAACCGAAACCTTGGCCCTGCCCCTCCCCGGAGAAGCTCCGCCTGCCCAGTCTGCCCGCAGGTCCCTACTCGCCGCCCTCCCCTCGCTTGCCTTCTTCGTGGACCGGGTCGGCGATGGAAGCGCAACCTTAGCCGACGTGCGTCGCATTTTCTATCTCTGTCGCGACCAACTCAAAATCATGCGGGCCTCCTTCTCCGACCTTGATCCCGCCAGGTTGGTCGATGACGAGGAACTGAGGTTGCATGGGGCAGGTCTTCTCAGAAGCAAGTGGTGGGGGGCCGAGCATGCCTATTTTTCCACCAACGGGAAGGTCCGCTGCGGACATTTTTTCGACGGACCGGTAACTGAGAGATGCGTTGAGTTTGCGGAGTACGATTCCAACCTTTATTGCTTGGCGAACCTTCTAGCCAAAAGAAGCGGAAACGGCGAATTCCATCTCGAATTATTCAAGGACGCCATCCCAGATGGAGTACTGGCCGTGGCGATGGCCGAAACTTCTCCTGAGAATCATGCGAAGGTTGAGAATCTCACCCTTGGCGTCGGAAACAACGGTCATGCTCCAGTCAATGATCTTGCTCTTTGGAAACTCGTGGAAAGCTCCTTGCTTCGCGGCAACCACGAACTTTCTGCCGAGGCCATCAAGGACGTACCCATCCTCGGATGCAACAGGTTCGAAAACAGCACCTATCTCTGGTTCACTTGGCCGAGCATCCCGAACAACCAAGACGGGGCACAGGCCTCTACCGGGAAACCCGGGCAATAGTGGGCAATGTGGGGTTTCTCATGCGGTTCGCGCATTCCCCACGCTTCGAACAGTCCCCCCTCATAGTGGGCATCCTTGACTCTGCAGGCGTCGTAGGGACGATGCACTACAAGCGCTGAGGAGGAAGAATCGCTTAACTTGCGTCGGGCCCAGAAACGATAGCGTTCGAGAAGAAATTCATCCAGAGGCGATGATGCTGGGGATCCCTCTTTTCCACGAGGTCGAATGGTTGCCTTGATGGATGCCTCGGTTCTTGAGCGAAGGGTTCTTCTGCTCGAACGGAACCCCAAAGCAGGGCCTTTTCGTTCCATCGAGATACGGGAATTGAAATAGGCCAGACCATAGAGGACCCGGGCCCCAATCACGGCCCCTGGGTCGGTGGAATCGAGGGAGTGGAACCATACGCCACGCCGGCCCTTGCGGTCCCGGGCGTAGGTCCTCAAGTTGACCTCGAGAAAATCATTCCAAGGAATCCAGGGGATGGGGGAAAACCGGAGTTCCGAAAGACGGAAACCAACCACACTGGCCCAAGCACGGCCCTCGAACAGGTCAAGCTCGAGGTCGTCGGGAAGGGTTTTCGACAGTTCCTCGGCATCAACGGGCCAGTGAAAGAGAAGCAAGTCCTCCCAGCGCTGCGTCATGAAGTTCCTGAGGAATGGATGAACCATGAAAATTCAATTGGATGGGAAGATTCCGGAAAGTTTCTCCCTTCGGTAGTTGAAAATCCGTTCCAAGGTACGCCGGACAAAAAGGCAATGGGCCAAACCGCCGAGTGGGCCCAGAGGCATTTCGTACCGGATTTCGTCGGTCATGCGCGTTCCCTGATCGACCTCCTCAAGACGGTGGGAATGAATCCAGGTCTTGTAGGGGCCGACCCGCTGCTCGTCTACGAAGGAAAAGCCTTCCTCCACATACTTGATTTCGGTCAACCATGGGGTATGGCCAAGGAAGGGAATCTTAATCCGGTATTCCAGGAAAAGTCCTGCATAGGCCTTTGGGGGCGGATCACCGACCAACTCGAAGGTCATGTCGGGGGGCGTGATCTCCCCCAGATTCTGGGGGACGGAAATAAAAGCCCAGAGGTCATGGCGCGGGACGGGAAGAGATTGAACTTGGATCAATTTATGCACGTAAGAAACCTATCCCGATCCATGCAAAAGTCCAACCTCCCCTTGACGAATCCGTTACGAACTCCTAACAAGGGACCATGAAATTCACCGCCTCCGTCCTCTTCCTCACTTCCCTCTTTCCTGCATTCCTTTCGGGACAGGATTTCGTTTCCGACGTGGCCGCCATCCGGATTTCCCATTCCTGGGTACCCGACCGCAAGATCGAAGGCCTCTCGACCGAGGTCGGCCTCAGTGAATGGAGCGTCATGAGTCCCATCTTTTACCACAAAAGCGAAACTTGGTCCTTCGGAGCGGGACTCCGGTACGAGTCTACCAGTTTGGATTTTTCCGATTCCGCAACCCTCGACGAGGATCGTCTACAATCCATCGATCTCCCCCTCTTCCTAGGTATGGAGCAATCCGAGAAAATCCAGTGGGTCCTCATGCTCAACCCGAGCCTCTCGGGGGATTTTGAACAAGTCGATGGCGATACCCTCAACTACCTTCTTCTGGGAGGGGCCCGCTACAGGAAAAGCGAAACGTTCGAGTGGTTCTTCGGTGCCGTCTACTCGACCGGTTTCGACGATGACCTCTTCCTTCCCGCCATTGGTTTCAAATGGGAGCCATCCGAGAAATCCGACTTGTTCTTCGCCGGCCCCATCCTCCGATACCGATATTCCTTCACCGATTCCCTCGACCTCGTCCTTGCTGGAAACTTATCCGGCAACCGCTGGAACACCGAGGCGGGCTATGGGGAGCGCGATTTACGTCTGCGCTCCTATCGGCTTTCCCTAGGCCTGCAATGGAACCTGTTCGAGAAACATGCCGTCTTTGCCGCGGTTGGGACGGAATTCGCCCGGGAGGTGGAGATCAAGAACTCAGCAGGGACGACCCTCATGGAAAGGGATCTCAAGACCGCCCCAAGCTTCGAGCTTGGCTACCGGTTCAGGTTTTGACCCACTGAACTGAGAATGCTTTGCGCGACCTTCCAACCCGAGAGGAAGGCGTTCTCGATTCTTTCCCCCCCGAACCCATCGCCGGCAAGGGAAACACCGTCTTCCAGTGAATGAAAATGGGTGTCTCCAAAGGTGACGAGTGGCTTCGCGAAACCCCATCGATGGGAACTCCATTGGGTGATCCGAGACTTCAGGTTTTCTTCCGCAACCTTGATCATGAGCGGTATCCTCTCCTCGTCGGGGGCATCCCAAAACTTTTCCGAGTAGCAACTTGAAGCGTGTATCGTACAGGCGGGTTGTCCGGATATACCCTTGGTCATGTTGTCGGATATCCAGTCTACCTCGGGTACGGGATGCGTGAGAGTTCCCGGATTCTCCAAGGCCGAACTACCTTCCAGCAAGCCGAGAAGCGCGAGGCAGCGGGTGTAGCGGACTGCCCGTAGCTTCTGCATGGTTTGAGGGTCGAGAGAAAAACCGCTTCTTTGGAAAAGTTCAAGGACCTGAGGGACGGGAAAGGTGACGACGACGTGGTCCGCCCTTAAGTTTCGACCCAAGCCGGCTCTTTCACGGATGAGCCACTGGTCTTTGCGCTCGATGCTCTCGACGAAAAATTGTTTTTCAACGGCAAGGGACTCAGCCAGACTCTTGACTGGGGAGTTCATTCCGAGCGTTCCCCGGTAACGGGTACCTACGGCCAAGTCTTCCCGACCGGGTATGCGGTCGTACCAGGCCTTCACGACGTCGGTTTGCTTCCATTTCAGAAGATAATCGTTCATCCTCTCGTCACGAACGGTTAGGAATTGAGCCCCATGATCAATGCGGGCTCCTCCCATTCGCCGCGTGGACATTCTTCCTCCCACTCCTCGGCCCTTTTCGACCAAAACCACGGAGTGTCCGTACAAGGACAGTCTATGGGCACAGGCCGCTCCGGTCATTCCTCCTCCAAGTATGGCGATTTTCATGATCAAATAGGTGAGCGTAATTTACGAGAAATTGAAATCTTTGTGGACGTTGATAAGTTCAATGACTTAAGAATCGTTAACTTTATAGGATAGAACGCTAGGATTTCAAGATGACCCCGCCAGACAACAAGCTTGATTACGACTTGATCGTGGAGTCCCTGAAAGGCCATTTGCCCAGCCTTCCGGTGGTCATGAACGAGCTCATGATGGTCATTTCCGACCACGATGCCGCCCTTTACGCCCTCCGCGACCTGCTCAAGATGGACCAGACCATCTACGCCCAGTTGCTCAAGATCGCCAACACCCACCGGTACCGCGAAGGAAGGGAAGGAAAGGTCGTCTCGATCGATGACGCGGTCCAGGTCCTGGGCCTTGAAAAAGTCAAGCAGGTGGCCATGAATACTACCATCCTCGACCTCTACGGTAAGGTAAGTTTTCCCAAGGGATTCAGCCTGGAGGCTCTCTGGATGCACAGCGTGGGGGTAGCTATCGCCAGTTCCATCCTAGCCGGGAAAGTCGACTCGGACCTCTCCGACCAAGCCTATACGTGCGGGTTGTTGCACGACATCGGCAAGGTGGCCAAGTGCAAGTTCGACCAGATTCTCTACTCCGAGGAAATGAAATCCGTCCAGGATAGAAAGGTCGACGTCCTTCAGTGGGAAATCTCGGCCAAGTCCATCAGGCACGACCTGCTCGGGAGCTACCTGGCCCGGGCCTGGGGAATTTCCACCCTTGTGGAAACGGTCACGAGGTGGCATCACGAAGAGGACCGCTCCAAGCGGATCGGCATCGAAGATGCCAAGACCCAGCTTCTCGTGGATATCGTCTTCCTTGCCAACGTCACCATCCACAAGCTTGGCTTCGGGCATAGCGGACACAGGATAGTCCGCCCTCCCTCAAGGCTCATCATGAGGCGGCTCGGGCTTGATGAGGAGGCCCTTGATGAGTTCGCGGAAAAGGTCGGCGAAAGGTTGGAGGAGGAGGCCGAAAACTTGGCCCTTTTTACCAAGGCCTAGTCCTCCCCCGGAGTTTTTTTTGAGGGCCGTCCGTTTCCATCGCCATGACCCAGTCCACTCCAGCCTCCCGTCCGCAGATTCTCGATTTGCCGGATTCGGACCTGAGCTATTTCCCAAACCTGCTGGACCCAGGATCGGCGGATAGGCTCTATGCATCCCTCCTCGAAGAGATCGAATGGAAACAGAACAAAATTAGCTTCTATGGCAAGGAGAGCCTCGTACCGCGTCTCGAGGCCTGGCATGGAGACGAAGGGAAGTCCTACGCCTACTCGGGCATCCTGATGCATCCGAAACCCTGGACGCCGACCCTACTGGAGATCAGGAAATTCATCGAGCCGCTGGCCCGAACCCGTTTCAATTCCGTACTCCTTAACCATTACCGAGACGGCAAGGACCGGGTGGCCTGGCATAGCGACGACGAGAAGGAGCTCGGACCCGAACCGGTCATTGGATCGGTAAGCCTGGGAGCAAGAAGGAGGTTCAAGCTCAGGCACAGGGAATACCCCAGCAGGGACCTGCAGTCCGAGATCATCCTCGAGCACGGCAGTTTCCTCCTTATGAAGGGACCCACCCAACGCTTCTGGAAGCACGAGGTTCCACGCACGGCGCGTCCGGTCGGAGGAAGAATCAACCTCACCTTCCGGGTTATCCTCGAAGGGGATGGAGAAAAGTAAATGCCGGCTTTGCTTCACGCTCCCTTGCGTAATCGGGAAAAACCCGTAACTTTGGGTAATCCTTGCAACCCTTGTCGTCGTACCATTCATTGAGTCCAATGAGAATCGCATTCACATTCCTCCCGGCCCTGCTGCTCGCCAATTCCCTCTCGGCCTACGAAGCCATGTATGAAAAAACACCCGTCGGCGAAATCAAGGTCATTACTCTGCCCGGCAGGATAGCCCTCGAGTCGAAGACGGAAGGACCCTACTTCCGCTCCGACAACGGTCTGTTCCGCAAGCTTTTCCGCTACATCAGCTCCAACGACATTGCCATGACCGTCCCCGTCGAGGCGGACATCGAGCCCGGTCGGATGCGCTTTTTCGTCGGAGGCAAGGACAGGGCCAAGGAGATAAGTTCCACCAGCGACGTGGAAGTCAGGGAAATCAAGCCCCAACAGGTAATATCCATCGGGGTGCGGGGCAGTTACTCGATGGAGCGATTCCAGCGCAACAAGCGCAAATTGACCGAATGGTTGGCCAAGAACGGGAAGTACGAACCCGCCGGAGAGGCCTACGCCGTCTACTGGGACGGACCCTTTGTGATCGGCTTTTTCAAGAGATCGGAGGTACACCTTCCGATCAAGCCCAAGGAAACCAAACCAAAGGGGAAGCAGCCTTCACCCGAAACCCAACCACAACCATGAAAGCATTCCTTCTCGCATTTATGACAACGCTATCATCCGCACACGCCGGCTCGGTATACGAGCACAAACTCAAGGACATCGACGGCAAGGACACATCCCTCGCCCAGCACAAGGGAAAGGTAATCCTAATGGTCAACGTCGCGTCCCGGTGTGGCTTCACCGGTCAATACAAGGGACTGGAGGAGCTTCACAAGAAGTTCAAGGACAAGGGGCTCGTGGTGTGCGGGTTTCCCTGCAACCAGTTCGGCAAACAGGAACCGGGTTCGGAAAAAGAGATCAAGGAGTTCTGCTCGACCAAGTATGGGGTAACTTTTCCCATGTATTCAAAGATCGACGTGAACGGTCCCAACCGGCACCCGGTCTACGAGGAGGTCATTGGCGAAAAAGGTCCCCTTAAAGGGAATATCCGTTGGAATTTCGGCAAGATCCTCATCGGCAGGGACGGCAAGCCGATCGAGAGGTACGGCAGCACGACTTCTCCCGGTTCCAAGAAACTGATCAAAGCCATCGAGAAGGCTCTGGAAGGCTGAGGAGCCTCCGCTTTCCAATGAGAAGGCTTGCTCTCTTGGCCGGTCTGGCCTTGCTTACAGGTTGCGTCAGTATGGAGTGGCGGGGGAGTATGATCCCCCATTTGGAGGTCGATGGGGACGATGGGAGGGAGCCCAAACCGGTCGCCCTCAATCGAGAAGCATTGAGGCCAACGGAACCGGGTTGGCCACAATTCCGAGGACCGGCCCGCGACGGGGTGACTCCCGTTCAGGGAGTCGAACCGGACTGGTCCAGCGCCCCGCGGGCAAGATGGCGGGTTCCTGTAGGCGAAGGGCATTCCTCAGTCATCCTGTCCGGCCAATCCGTGTTCACCATGGAACAGGATGGTGAGGAGGAACTGGTGACCGCCCGCTCCCTCGACGACGGCGAAATCCTCTGGAAACATGGCGTGCGGACCCGATGGGGTGACTTCATGAGCGGAGTCGGCCCGCGCTCGACCCCTACCCTTCACGCAGGCAGGCTCTACGCCCTGTTTACGGACGGCTCCCTCGTTTGCCTGGAAGCGGATTCGGGAAAGCTCCTCTGGAAAACGAAGATCATCCAAGAGGGCTATGAATTTCCGGAGTGGGGCCTTTCCTGCTCGCCCTTGGTCTGGAAGAATTTGGTGATCGTGACCCCGGGGGGTGAAAAAGGAGCGGCCCGGGCCTACCATTCGGATTCCGGGAAACCGGCCTGGGTCTCCGACTTTCATGGAGAAGGGGTCTACCTGTCGCCCTGCATCCTTAACTTGCTTGGAAGGGATCAGTTGGTCACGGCGGTCTCAGGAAGAATCGCCTTTCTCAAGCCCCTTTCCGGAAAGACGGACTGGGAGGCGCCCTGGAAAATTTTTCTCAACAACGCCCAGATTGCGCAGCCCCTTGCTCTTCCGGGAAATGCCTTGCTCCTTTCCGCAGGGTACGGAAAAGGCTCCGAGGGCCTGACCGTTTCAACCGGAAAAGAAGAACCTTACCTCGTAAAGACGGCCTGGAGGTCGAAGAACCTCAAGAGCAAGTTCTCCAGTCCCGTACTGAAGGACGGTTTCGTCTACGGCTTCAATGAAAATTCCCTAACCTGCCTCGACGCATCCGATGGCGAGCTCAAATGGCGCGGGCGCAAATACGGCTACGGACGCGTCCTTCTGGCCGGGGACAAGCTGGTCATTCTCGGGAACACCGGAATTTTAAGCGTAGTCGAGGCCAACCCCGAAAAGTTCATGGAGACGTATTCCGGACAACTGCTCAGTGATGACCGATGCTGGAACGGACCGGCCTTGGCGGGAGGATACCTGGTTGCCCGCAATGGCTTGGAAATCGCCTGTTTCGACTGGGCCAAAAAGCAGTAGAGGGACACCATTCCCGAGCTGCGAAAACATGGGTTTAAACGAACAGGACAAAGCTGAGAAAGCGTTCGCCGTGCTTATGGCCGCCTTTGTGGTCGTGCTCGTGCTGACCAACGTGATCGGAGTCAAGCTCTTCCTCGCCTTCCCAACACTTTTGCCGAATGGTTTCTTCGGCGAACCGATCACCCTCACCACCGGGATAATCACCTACCCGGTGACCTTCCTGCTCACCGACGTGGTCTGCGAAGTCTACGGTCGAAAGCGGGCGAACCTAATGGTCCTTACGGGCTTCGGCATGAGCCTGCTTTCGCTCATCCTCATCCAGATCGCCTCCATCGTGCCCGGTTCCCAGGTCTGGCCCTCGGGCAACCCGAACTTCGAAACCGTGGCGGAAATGCAGACCGCCTTCGATTCCGTCTTTTCCCTGCCCGGGATCCTCATCTTCGGCTCCATGACGGCCTACCTCGTGGCTCAATTGATCGACGTCAGGCTTTTTCATTTCATCAAGCGGATGACCAAGGACCGTCACCTCTGGCTTCGAAACAACGGGTCGACGATGATCTCCCAGCTTCTCGACACCGTCATCGTGAACAGTATCTTTCTGGGCTATGGTCTCGGACTCGACTGGACCGTGGTGGGGAAGATCATTTTCGCCTCCTACGTCTTCAAGCTTATCCTCGCGGCCATCGATACGCCCTTCATCTACCTCGGCGTTTTCCTTCTCCGCCGCTACCTTGCCAGGGAGGCAAACCCACGCTAGCCCAAGGTCATGTATCAGGAGGGAGGGTTTGGAAAGCGATGGAAGGGAAACCGACCATTCCCGTTGCGCGAAGATCCGGCCCTGCTTCTCCCCATGGCCTGCTTGGTAGGCCTGCTTTTGGGTTGGCCCGCCTTCTTCCTGCTCGGGCTCAAGGCGGGACTGGGGTGGTACGGTTGGCCATTGGGCTGCTTCATCCTCCCTCTCGGGCTTCTGGCTCTCCGTCGCCTTGCCCTCTGACCTCGGGTAACTCGGACCAGCTCGTGGTGTAACGAGGAGTCCGGTTGCGGCGCCTCATGCCCCAGGGACGACGGACACCCTGGGCGGCGAGAAAGCAAGCCGAGTCCCCGTAGCGGACGGCAACCTCCTCCATGGCCTCTACGAAGGCTTTCCTGCACCCGTCTCCATGCTCCTCGAAGAGCAAACTTTGGCGGGAACGCCCACAGATGAGCCCAAGCAGAACCACGCCCGCCTTCTTGTAGAAATAGCCCTTGCGGTAGATCGAGCGGAGCAGAGTCTTGGCGTTCGAGACGATGCGAATCGGATCGTCGGTCGGCTCGTCGAACGAAAGGGCGACCGAGTTGGAATACTGGGGTTGGTCCTCGCGAAACCGGTTGGTGCTTAGGAAAACCTGTATCCCGCAAGCAAGCGATCCTTCCGAGCGGGCCTTGCGGGTCGCCCGGACGGAATAGTTTGACACCGCCTCTTCCAGTTCCCGGAGGCTCTTGACGGGTTTCCCGAAAGAGCGGGAACAACAGGTGTTCCTGCGCGGCTGCGGAACCTCTTCCATTTCCAGGCAGGAAACCCCCGTCAGCTCGCGCCGGGTCCGCTCGAGGGTAACTCCCCCTATGGCCCGGACCGAGGACGGGGAAGCTTGGGTAAAGGACCAAGCGTCCCCCAGGCCGACCCGGCGCAGGCGAATACCGAGGCGGCGCCCCACCCCCCAGATCTCCTCGATCGGTATCCGTTCAAGCACGGACCGGTTGCCCTCATCGATCTGCAAGCATCCCGTCCCCTCCTTCTTGGCCAGGCGATTGGCTAGCTTGGCCAGTGTCTTGGTCCGGCCCAGCCCAACCGAAATGGGTATGCCCGTCCACTTGCGGACCGTCCCGCGCATTCGTTTCCCAAGGGAAAGGGGATCGGAAACGCCCCTTAAGTCGAGAAAGGACTCGTCGATGGAGTAGACCTCCATTCCGGGGGCGAAGCGAGAGAGAGCGGAGACGACCCGGCGGGACATGTCGCCGTAAAGCTCGTAGTTGGAGGAAAACACGGCCACCCCGTTGCGTTCGCACTTCCGCTTGACCTGGTGATAGGGGGCACCCATCGGAATGCCCATGGCCTTGGCTTCGTTGGAACGGGCAACGGCGCAACCATCGTTGTTGGAGAGCACGATGACCGGACGGCCCTCCAGAGAGGGAAGAAAAACCCGCTCGCAGGAGACGTAGAAATTGTTGCAGTCGGCAAGGGCAATCACAAGGGGTGGATCACGTTCGTGACCACTCCCCAAAGATGCGTCTCGTCTTCCTCTTGAAGGGCGATGGGGGGGTAGTCTGGGTTTTCGGGCAGAAGCCAGGACTTGCCCTTGGAGCGACGCAGGCGCTTGACCGTAAGCTCGCCGTTGACCGACACGATGACCACTTTCCCGTCCGTGGCCTCCACGCTCCGGTCGACCACCAGAAGGTCGCCGTCGTGGATGCCGGCGTCGATCATGGAATCCCCGCGGGCCCGCACGAAGAAGGTAGCTGCCGGTTCGCGCACGAGATGGGAATTGAGATCGAGGACTCCCTCCAAGTAATCGTCGGCGGGAGACGGGAAACCGGCCGACACGCCGCTGGCATAGAGGGGCAAGGCGTATTCCCTTTCCCCCACGAACCGAAGCACCCGCTCGACTTGGCTCTCGGGTATGCGCACGGGTCGGGTCGGCTCGCCGTAGCGGTTGCTTCCCTTGGGCCGACCCGCCCCATCACGTTTTCCTCCATGGTTTGTCATTACCCATTGAATATTGTAACGGAATTCAAAAAAGGCAAGTCAAGGGAAGTAAAAACTTGATCTGTTCGACCAAAGCATACGATCTATTTGCGTGGAATCAAAAAACAAGGCAAGCCCCATCAACCACTTAATCATAGGCGCATCGAGAGGGATCGGCAGAGCCCTCGTCGATATCTCCGTACGGTCGGCCCAACGGGTTTACGCCCTCTCGAGAGAAGAGCCCGCAAACCCCATAGAGGAATGTCACTGGATTAAGGGCGACGCATCCCGGCCCGAGGATTACGTGAAATCCCTGCCTGAGGTCATTCACGCCCTCACCTTCTGCCCAGGCAAGGTCGTCCTCGGACCCGTCAAGCGCCTCAAGCCGGAACAGATGCTCGAAGCCTACCGGACGAGCGTATTGGATGCCTTTGTTGCAATCCAAGGCCTGCTTCCCAAGATTGAGGGATCGATCGCCCTGCTCTCGTCGGTAGCCGCCCGAACGGGCCTGCCCAACCACTGCGCCATCTCCGCGGCCAAGTCCGCCCTCGAGGGCTTTGCCATCGCACTTGCGGCCGACTTGGCTCCCAAGACGAGGGTCAACGTAGTGGCTCCGACCCTTACCCCCACCGAAATGGGAATGGCCATGGTAGGAGGTGAAAAGATGATCCCCATGATCGAGCAGAGGCATCCGCTCAAGAAAATTCCCGCAGTAGATGAGGTTGCCTCTACCTTGGCTTTCCTCCATTCGGAGGCCGCCGCCTGCATAACGGGCCAAGTCCTAAGGGTTGATTCCGGTCTTTCCCAGCTTCGCCTCAACTCGTGATTGCAAACGGCGGTCACATTGGGCAAAAACCCTGTCTGGTCTGGTTCCGAAAGGACTTGCGGTTGCGCGACCACCCGGCCCTTCACGCCGCCCTGCTCGCCAAACGCCCCGTTCTGCCGGTATTCGTATGGGATTGCGAGGAAGGAGGAAGGTGGGCCCCTGGGGCGGCCTCTCGATGGTGGCTTCACCAGTCCCTGAGAAGTTTGGAAAATGATATCGGTCGCTTGGGGGGAAGCCTTATACTCGCCAAGGGAAAGGCCGCCGACCTGATTCCCCAAATCGCCTTGGAACATGGTTCGGACAAGGTGCTGTACGGCAGAGCCTACGATCCTCCCGGATTGGCCACGCAAGAGGCTGTGGAGGAAGCCCTCGACCACCACGGCGTCTCTACCGAATCCTTCAACGCTTCCCTCCTGCAGGAACCTTGGGAGTCCAAGAACGGCTCCGGCAAGCCTTTCCAAGTTTTTACTCCCTTCTGGCGCAAGTCCCGACGAGTCATATATCGCGAGCCTGCATCCTACGATCCTCGCAAGCTTTCCTTCTTACCATCGCCTCCCTCAAGTCTCGCTCTCGATGAACTCGATTTGCTACCCGCTCATTCCTGGTACCAAAAACTGGAAAACCATTGGGTTGTAACTGAAGATGCAGCCCAAGATCAGTTAGCCCGTACGGTGAACGAGGTAACGCACTCCTATGCGCACCGCCGGAACATTCCCTCGGTCGAAGGGACTTCCAGGCTCTCCCCCTATCTGGCATGGGGCCAAATCAGCCCCCGACAAGTCAGCCAAGCAGTTCTCCAAGGCGATTCACGAGACGGCATGCGGGGGGAAAACAAGTTTCTAACGGAGATCGGATGGCGCGAGTTTTCCTACCATTTGCTCTATCATTTCCCCCATATCCCCGACGAACCACTACGATCCAAATATGCCTCCTTTCCATGGCTGGAAGATCCCGATTCCTTGAAGCGTTGGCGTTTCGGCAATACGGGGTATCCGATGGTGGACGCCGGAATGCGACAACTCTATGAAACGGGATGGATGCACAACCGGGTGCGCATGGTGGTAGCTTCCTTCCTCGTCAAGCACCTCCTCCTCTCTTGGTCGCAAGGCGCGCGATGGTTTTGGGATACTTTGGTCGATGCAGACTTGGCCAGTAACACCCAAGGCTGGCAATGGGCCGCAGGATGCGGAGCGGATGCAGCCCCCTATTTCAGGATTTTCAACCCCATCACCCAAGGAGAAAAATTCGATGCCAAGGGCAGGTATGCCAAACACTGGATCCCGGCCCTTGAGAACTTACCCTCCAAATGGGTTTTCCGCCCTTGGGAGACACCGGCCGAAGTTTTGTCCAAGAGCGGCATCCAACTTGATGACAATTACCCCGGGCCCTGCGTCGATCATTCCCATGCCAGGGCCAGGGCTCTCGAGGCTCTGGCAAGGCTCAAGAACATTTGAATCCCTGAGGTGAGCACTGCCGTCGTCTGGTTCAGAAAGTGCCTGCGCTTGCACGATAATCCGGCCTTAAGCCATGCCTGCTCGGATCCTTCCATCGACTCCCTTCTACCCGTCTTCATCCTCGATCCTTCGGCTATGGGTCCGTCTTTCGAAAACCTGGGCTCGGCCCGACTGCGCTTCCTTATCGAAAGCCTCGACGACCTTGATCACCGGCTCAAATCCAAGTACGGCGGCAAACTCTTTCTCGCGCGGGCGAGACCGCTCGCAGTTTTTGAGAATCTTAATCGGGTGCACCGCTCGGGGATCGGATTAGTCTCTTCCGACTACTGTTCCGAGCCAAGCGGCAGGTCCGAATCCGTGGCCATTCAAAAATTCTTCGGCAAGCATTCACCGAAAACCGACGTCAGGTTCCATCCCTCCACGCACACCCTTTGCGACCTTGAGCAAACCATTGCCTCCCCAGATTTCGACAACCCTAAATCCATGCGGCAAATGGAGAATCTGGCCTCCTCCATTTTCGGTTTGGATCATTCGGGTTTCCTGCAACTCCCCGAACCTCTTCCCGAACCCCGTGGGATGCCGCCACACCCTGAGGGGATCGGAATAGACAGTCACCGCTCTTCTTCTTTCTCCTTTCATACGGTCCGCGCACTCAAGCAAGAACTTTCCTCAAAAGGGTTTCTGACGCCAACGGTCTTCACCATTCCTTTTGTCGGAGGAGAGACTGAGGCTTTGGCCAGAATGGAGAAGAAGGTATCCTCCGAACCCGCCTTCGTCAACGCCTTCCGCAAGCCCCGTACTTTTTCGACAAACAGCCCCAACGACCCCATCGAGCCAAGTACCACCGGACTGTCACCCTACCTCAGCACGGGGTGTCTCTCGGCTCGGCGGATCTGGAAGGAGGTAGAGAAATGCAACCGACAAGGCGTTCATTCCAAACCGCCCGAATCCCTCCATGGACAACTGCTCTTCCGAGAAATGTTCTACCTCCTTTCAAGGTCGGTCGAGAACTGGGACCAAGACGATGAAAACCCTATGTGCAAACCCATAGACTGGGGTGACCGCGACGAGGAGAAGCTTCTGGCGTGGGAGGAAGGGAGGACTGGATTCCCCTACATCGACGCCATGATGAGACAACTGGAGACCACCGGATGGATGCACCACTTGGGCAGGCATGCCGTTTCCTGCTTCCTGACGAGGGGTCAGCTTTGGCAACACTGGAAACACGGGCGGGACGTCTTTGGACGCAAGCTTCTTGATAGCGACTGGGCTCTAAATAATGCGAACTGGCTCTGGCTGGCGGGAGTCGCTCCCTTTTCCATGCCCTACTTCAGGCTCTACAACCCTTGTCCCGACCGAGAATCGAGCCTCAACGTCGAGACCTCGACGGCAAAATTCATCAAGTTTTGGGTGCCTGAACTCAGGAATATTCCTCCCCGCTTCATTTATGAACCGCACCTTGCTCCCGTTTCCGTACAGAAGGAAGCCCAGTGCCTGGTCGGGAGCGATTATCCCAATCCGATCGTCGACCGGAAGAAAAGCGCCAAGGAAAACTTGGCGAAGTTCAAGCTTAGCCTGACGGCTTAAAAAAACACTAGGAATTTCCCACTCGGAAATTCTTTTGATCCAGGAGGTCACAACCCTCGTTTTCTTTCTTACTATGGTATCGCAACTTTTGAAAGCCACCCCATCAGGTAACTCTCTCGACCCCATCGGTCGTTTCATTACCCACCGATCACGCATGGCGCCCCCATCCTCCGAAGAGTACGATCACCTCTTTCGGGAGCTGTCTAAAAACTCCGAGTCAGCCAGAGCCGAGCTGATCGAGAGGCATATCCGCTTGGTCGCTTCCATTGCCTTGAAGTTTCGCAACTCCAATGTTTCCTTGGAAGACATCATGGCGGAGGGTATCCAGGGCCTGATCATTGCCCTGGACAAGTTCGATCACACCAAAGGCGTAAAGTTGAGTACCTATGCCTCCTGGTGGATCCGTCAAAGAATTCAAAGGCTTATCGGCAAGATGTCCAACGCCGTCTCCGTACCGCACGACGTATCTCAGGGAGTCAGAAAAGAGGCCAGAATACGAGCCGATCTCCAGGTTGAGCTAGGCAGAGATCCAACCGACTCTGAGGTGAGTTTTATCCTCGGGTCAGATCGGAACGTTTCCAAGCGCGTCAAGTCCGCTCCGAAGCATTCCGTATCTCTTGACAAGCCCCTCAGCGAGGATTCCGACCAGACTTTATCGGACTTGATGTCCGACGAAGACAGCCCCGACACCTACCGTGACTCCGGTTCGCTCAAGGATGACATGGAAGTAGCTCTAAAGTTTCTCGATCAAAGGGAAAGACGGGTACTCAGCATGAGATTCGGAATAGACCGTCTCGAAGGCATGAAACTTGACGAGATTGCATGCGAATTGAATGTTTCGGGCGAACGCGTCAGACAACTCGAGTCCATTGGTCTCCGCAAACTCCGAGCCTTGCTCCTGCGCAAGGGAAATATCGACTTCTCCAAACTTGATAAGTTCGCTTCCGCTGATTTAGTTGGCAAATCCGAGATGAGTCCCCTAGAACTCTCCCTCGCATTGGATTGCGCCAACTAAGATGTCTTTTTCGATACTCAAGTGGGTTTGTCCCCCGCCCGAAACTCTTGACGACCCTCCACCGGGGGACGCCAAAGTCGAGTGGTTTCGTTGTCTACCCTACGTAGTCATTCACTTGGCTGCCCTGCTCGCCTTACTCTATCCCATTTCATTCGCCTGTATCCTGATCGCCATTCTGTCTTACGCAGTGAGGATGTTTTCCATCACCGCCTTCTACCATCGCTACTTCTCCCACCGTACGTTCAAGACGAGCAGGTTGGTCCAGTTTCTTGGCGCCTTCGTGGCTTGCTCCTCGGGCCAACGGGGACCGCTGTGGTGGGCTGCCCACCACAGAAGGCACCACCGCCATTCCGATACCGAGGAAGACGATCATTCCCCTCACTCCAAAAGTTTCCTCTGGAGCCATACCCTCTGGTTCATGACCGATTATGCCGTCCCCACCTTTTTGAAGGAGGTACGCGACCTCGCAAAGTTCAGGGAACTGCTTTTCCTCAACCGGTTCGACTGGATCCCCGTGGTGGTCCTCGCTTCCTCCTGCTACATACTCGGCGAGGCCTCCTGGTTTGGCGAGTGGACCGGACTCACCGGGATGACGACCTTGATCTGGGGTTTCCTCATCCCTACCATCGCCCTCTACCACGCCACCTTTGCCATCAATTCCATCGCCCACCTTTTCGGTTCCCGACGGTTCGAAACCGGGGAAGGGAGCAGAAACAACTTCCTCCTCGCCCTTCTGACCCTTGGCGAAGGCTGGCACAACAACCACCATTTCTACCCCGCGTCCGCCAGGCAGGGTTTTTACAAGTGGGAGATCGATCCGACCTACTACCTGCTCCGGTTGATGGCGTTATTCGGGTTGGTACGAGACCTGCGACCCGTCCCCGCGTGGGTAAAGGACAAGGCGGTCCGCTGAAAACCCGGGCGCCTGACCTTGAAGATCGCCGTCGTAGGATCAGGTATTTCCGGGCTCGCCTGCACCTACTTGCTATCCCAAGAGCACGACCTCACCCTCTTTGAGGCGGATGCCAAACCGGGTGGGCACGTCAACACGGTCGATGTCGATGGAAAGAGCGGAAATTACCGCGTGGACACCGGTTTCATCGTCTTCAACGAGGAAAACTACCCCAACTTCATCCGCTTGCTGGATTTGCTCGAGGTTCCTTCCCAGCCCACGCGGATGGGCTTTTCCGTTCGTTCGGACAAGCTCGGTCTGGAATACAGCGGGGAATCACTTGGCGGACTTTTCGGAAGCCTGCGCAACCTCGTCGATCCCCTTCATTGGAAAATGGTCCTCGACGTTCTCCGCTTTCACAAGCTTGCTCGGGAAAGCAGACCTGGTCCCGAGACAGTAGATGCATACGTCCGTCGGCACGCACTGGGCAAGCGATTCCGGGAGCACTTTCTTCTTCCACTCGGCTCCGCGCTCTGGTCATGCTCGAGAAAAAGATTCGGGGAATTCCCGGTCGAATTCGTGATCGACTTTCTTTCCAACCATCGGATGCTGCAGGCATCCGGCCGACCCGTTTGGCGGGTCGTAAAGGGCGGCTCGCGGACCTATGTGGACGAGTTGATCAAGCGAATAGATGGAAGGTTGCGTCTCAACTCACCGATTGAGAAGGTCAGCCGGACTGGGGAAGGGGTTGAGCTTTCCTTCCCCGACGGGACACGCCAAACCTTCGACGAGGTCATCCTCGCCTGCCATGCCGACCAGTCGCTGCGCCTGATCGATTCGCCTTCCTCGGAAGAGGTTGCCCTACTGGAATCCTTCCCCTACGAAACAAACATGGTATCCCTTCACAGCGACGATTCCCTCCTGCCCCGCCGAAAGTCGGCTCGGGCAAGCTGGAACGCCTACCTGCCCAAGGAAGATACCGGGCAAGCGGTCGTAACCTACGATATGAACATCCTGCAGAACCTGCCCACCAGCGAGCCCTTTTGCGTCTCTCTCAACCAGATCGGCTCCATCCAACCGGAGGCTCACCACGCAGACTACGAATTCGCCCACCCCACCTATCACGAGGGTCGCCGGAAGGCCCAGCAACGCCACAGCTCCTTCATCCGTAACCGCGGCCTTTCCCTCTGCGGAGCCTACTGGGGATTCGGCTTTCATGAGGACGGCCTGAAGAGCGGACTGCGCGTCTGCGAGGCTTTCGGAGCCAGTTTGGGATGAAAAGCTCCCTCTACTTCGGCGAGGTCCGCCACCACAGACGCGCCCCCCGGAAGCACGACCTGATCTACTCGGTCTTCATGCCTCACCTCTTCCTCGACGAGCTCGGGAAGGTCTTTCAGGGAAGGTGGCTCTGGTCCGTCGACCGGCCCAACCTCTCGGCCTTCCGCAGAAAGGACTATCACCAGCCCGGCGCTCCCTCCCTCGAGGAAGCGGTCCGCTCGACCATGTCCGAACAGATCGGCAAGCCCGTCGAGGGCCCTATCTCCATCCTCACTCACCTGCGAACCTTCGGGCATTGCTTCAATCCGGTGACTTTCTACTACGCGTGGGATGAGGAAAAGACCCGGCCCCATGCCCTCATGGCGGAAATCACCAACACCCCTTGGGGCGAGCGCTACGCCAAGGCCTTTTCCTGGGAGAATCCGGGCAAGGTCGAACGGTCCCGGCACGAGTTCCGCAAGGAATTCCACGTCTCCCCCTTCATCGGAATGGAGGTCGCCTACGACTGGCGTTTCCAGGGCCCGGACGAAACGGCCAAGGTGGACATGATCCTGAGGGAAGAAAACGAGGTTTTCTTTACCGCCCATCTCAACCTTCGGCGCAGGCCCATCACCTCGGGCAACCTGGCTTGGGCCCTTGCCCGCTTTCCCTTCCTTACCTTGAGGATCACTTTCGGCATCTACTGGAACGCCCTTCTCCTGCGACTCAAGGGCTGCCCCTTTCACCCCCACCCCAAACACCTTGCCTCCGCATCCGGCCATGAGCAAACAGGCAACTGAACCGACCTCGGGCCTCGCCGTGGCCAGCGGCCGGCGGAAGGGGTTCTTCGAGAACCTTCTTCTCTCCGGGCTGGGAAGAATCACCCATGGAGCCCTTCGAGTCGAGACGGACTCAGGATCACTCCTGCTCGGCCAAGAGAAAGACGAGGAAATGCGGGCCGAGATCCGCGTGGCAGATCCCGTCTTCTTCCGGAAGGCCTGCCTGGGAGGATCCCTTGGGGTCGCCGACAGTTATGCCTCCGGCGACTGGTCCACGCCAGACCTGGTCATGCTCTTCCGCCTTTTCCTGCGCAACCTGGAAGTAATGGACGGACTGGAAGGCGGTTGGGCGACCCTGCTCAACAAGGTCGCGCGCTGGGGCTATGCCATCGGGCAAAGAAACACCATCAACGGCAGTCGCCGCAACATCGCCCTTCACTACGATCTGGGCAATGAGTTCTACGAACTTATGCTGGACCCCACCATGACCTATTCGTGCGGAATCTTCGAGACTCCGGAGACAACCCTCGAGGAAGCATCCCTGGCCAAGTACGACCGGATCATCGATCTACTGGAGGTCAAGTCCGGGCACCACTTGCTGGAGATTGGCTGCGGATGGGGTGGCTTCGCTCACCGTTTGGCCGAGCGGACGGATGCCCGCCTCACTGCCACCACCATTTCCGAACGTCAGTATCAATACGCGCTCGAACGCATCCGTAAAAACGGATGGGAGGACCGGATAAGCATCGTCAAGCAGGACTACCGCAACCTCACCGGGCAATTTGACCGGATCGTATCAATCGAGATGATCGAGGCGGTCGGACACGAGTACCTCCCTTTCTACTTCTCCAAAATTTCCGACCTGCTCGCTCCCGATGGCGGCGCCCTGATTCAAGGAATAACCATGCCCGACCACCGTTACGGGCAATACCTCAAGGAAGTGGACTACATCCGCACCCGGGTCTTTCCAGGCAGTTGCGTACCTTCGGCCTCGGCCATGATCGCCGCCGCCGTCAAACGCTCCGACCTCCGCCCGGCCGCTCTTCACGACTTCGGTTACCACTACTCGCGCACCCTGCGTGAATGGAGAATTCGCTTCAAGGAGAACGAGGAAAAGATCGAGGCCCTCGGTTACGACGATTCCTTCCGAAAGGCCTGGGAATATTACCTTTGCTACTGCGAAGCGGGGTTTGAGGAGGGATACACCGGGGACGTCCATCTTCTCCTTGCCAAACCCGCGTGCAAACTGGCCCGCGGATTTCCGCAATGAACGCGCGGTTTTCCTTCCTGATCGACTTCGCGCTTTTTCAAGCCGTTTGGTTTGCCTGCGTACTGGCTACCCGCTCCCCCTACCCTCAGGTTCTTCCACTTGGCGGCTCGATCCTGGTGATCGGACGGGTCGCCCAAAAAGGACTCCTCCGGGAAGCCTTGCCCCTTGGTCTAGCCTGCATCGCAATCGGTACCCTCGGGGATGCCCTGCTGGTCAAACTCGGGTTCCTCTCCTTCTCCTCATACCCCAACTTGCTTGGCGCGCCGCTTTGGATGGTCGCGCTTTGGATGAACTTCGGGCTGATGCTCATCCCCTTGTTCACATGGTTCATGAAAAACTTGATCCGTACCCTTCTCGGTTTTTCGATCGGTGGAGCCATTGCCTACTATTCCGGCGAAAAACTAGGCGTTCTCACTTTGGAAAAAGATTGGCCGTCGATCCTCGCAATCGGATTTGAGTGGGCGCTTGCCGGACTCATCCTGCACTTCCTCTGGCTCAAGCTTCCTCAAGGCAAGGAATCATGAACTTGCTCGAACTCCTACTCTACGGTCAGGCCTGCGCATCCGTCCTCATGCTCTTCGGTTGGCTGGTTGCGATCAAGATCAACAACACCTCCTACGTGGACGTCCTCTGGGCCTACGGCGTGGGGGCGCTGGGGTTCTCCTACCTCCGCTTGGAAGGGCAAGGGATCGACCCGACCCGGCTGATCTTCCTGCAGGTGCTGGTCGTTGCCTGGTCCCTCCGCCTCGGAACCTACCTGCTGGCCCGCTGCCGCGGCAAGCCGGAGGATGCCCGCTACGCCTACCTCAGGGAATGGATGGGAAAAAAGGCCAACCTCGGGTTTCTCCTCTTCTTTCAGGTCCAAGCCTTCTGGGTAGTACTCTTCGCCTCCCCTTTCCTCGTACTAGCCGGCAACCCGAACCCGATGGGCCTGCCCGACTACCTGGGGCTGGCAATCTGGTCGGTTGGTTTCGTAGGCCTGAACATAGCCGACCGACAGCTCGCCCGCTTCAAGGAAGCCGCCGGGCGAACGCGGGCCGAGGTCTGTGACACGGGCCTGTGGAAATACTCACGGCACCCCAACTACTTCTTCGAGTGGGTTCTCTGGTTGGGGTACCTGCCCCTCGGTTGGGCGGCTCCACAGGGACCCTGGCTACTGGCCCTCCCCGTCATGCTCTACCTCTTTCTCACCAGGATTACCGGTATTCCCTTCGTGGAGGCCCGCAAGCTCGAGGCAAGCGGGGAGGCCTATCGCTCCTACGTCGAGCGCACCCCATCCTTCTTTCCCCGTTTCCCTAAAAGCAAGGAATCCGCCTCATGAACTTTACCAACTTCTTCATCGAGCTCGCCGAGCGCGGACTGGTCCCCGATTTCTTCATCCGGGCGGGCATACGCGGCCTCTGCCGCAAGAGGCTCCGGCAATGCCTCTCGGATGACTGCGAGGCCAATGCCGAACTGGCTGAGAAATACCTCGAGGAGTCCGATGCCTCCCCCATGGCGGTGATGACCGAGAAAGCCAACGAGCAGCATTACGAGGTACCCGCCGCTTTTTATCGGCTGGTTCTCGGGAAGAACCTCAAGTACAGCTGCTGCTTCTTCCAAAAGAAGAACGGAAGCCTCACCGACGCCGAGGATAAGGCCCTCGACCTGACCTGTGAAAGGGCACGCTTGGAAAACGGCCAGCGCATCCTGGAACTCGGATGCGGATGGGGCTCGCTCTCACTCCGAATGGCCAGAGACTATCCGAATGCCCGAATTACCTCCGTTTCCAACTCCCACTCCCAGCGCGACTTCATACTCGGGCAGGCCCGTGAGCGGGGGCTGAAAAACCTCGAGGTCATCACCGAGGACGTCAATGCCCTCGAGACGGAAGACCGATTCGACCGGGTGGTCTCGGTCGAGATGTTCGAGCACGTTCGCAACCACCGCGAGCTCTTCCGCAGGATTCATTCCTGGCTCAACCCCGGCGGCAAGCTTTTCACCCACGTTTTCTGCCACCGCTCGACCTCCTATCCCTTCGAGGTCGAGGGAGAGGACGACTGGATGTCGCGCCACTTCTTCAGCGGGGGAACCATGCCCTCGGACGAGCTCTTCCTGCGGATCTCCGGCAACCTGGAGCTGGAAAAAAGATGGCGATGGTCGGGCCTGCACTACGCCAGCACCTCGGAATGCTGGCTCGAAAACCTGGACCATCATCGCAACGACGCCCTCAGTCTGTTCGGGAAGGATCTTTCCATGGCCGATGCCCACAGGACCTTTCACCGCTGGCGCATCTTCTTCCTCGCCTGCGCCGAGACCTTTGCTTTTGGGAATGGACAGGAGTGGTGGGTCAGTCATTATCTGTTCCGAAAGCCATGAATGCGAAAAACTTCCTTCTCTTCACCATCCTTTGCCTCGCCCTGCAGGCTTTCCCCTTTTCAGCCCCCGGCGAGGACTTGGCCTGGCCCCAGTGGCGCGGACCGACCCGGGACGGCATGATCGCAAAGGGCTCTCCCTGGCCCAAGAAAATTTCCAAGAAGAAGCTCAAGCAAACCTGGCGCAGTGAGATCGCCAAGGGATACCCCGGCCCGATCGTTTCCGAAAAGCTCGTCTTCACCGTCGAGACCAGGGGAAAGAACGAGTTCGTGCGGGCCTTCGACCGGTCCAGCGGGGAACAAAAGTGGGAGGCCCAGTGGCCCGGATCCATGAGCGTACCTTTCTTCGCTTGGAAAAACGGGAGTTGGGTCCGTTCCACACCCGCTTACGATGGAAAGAACCTCTACGTGGGCGGAATGCGGGACTTCCTGGTCTGTCTCAACGCCTCCAACGGCAGCCAAAAATGGTCGGTCGATTTCATGAAGCGCTACAAGGCGCCCCTGCCCGCCTTCGGCTTCGTCTGCTCGCCTCTGGTCGAGGGGGATCATCTCTACGTTCAGGCGGGGGCCGGCTTCGTCAAACTCGAGAAGGAGACTGGGGAATCGGTCTGGCGTACGCTGGACGACAAGGGAGGCATGTACGGCAGCGCCTTTTCCTCCCCCACCACCGCCAAACTGGGGGGAATCGAGCAACTGGTCGTACAGACCCGGACCGACCTTACGGGCGTGGAACCAGGCAATGGCAAGGTCCTCTGGAAAAGACCCATCAAGGCCTTCCGCGGAATGAATATCCTTACCCCCGTCATCTTCGGCCAATCCGTCTTCACCAGCAGTTATGGAGGGAAATCCCTCCTCTTCAACCTCGCCAAGGACGCGGACGGATTCTCCATCGATCAAAAATGGGAAAACAAGCAGGAGGGCTATATGTCCAGCCCCATCGTCATAGACGGATTCTGCTACATCCATCTCAGGAAGCAACGCATGACCTGCATCGACCTTTCCAACGGAGAAACCAAGTGGATCAGCAGCGAGTCCTTCGGCAAGTACCAGTCCATGGTTTCCAACGGCAAAGAGATCCTTGCCCTTGATGAGGACGGTACCCTCTACCAGATCGAGGCCAACCCCGAAAAGCTCGTTATCAAGGACAAGCGAACCATTTCCGACTCCCCTTCCTGGGCTCACTTGGCCATCGCGGGCAACCAGCTCTTCGTCCGGGAACTCGAGGCCATCGCCTGCTACGAGTGGTGACTTGATTTGTTTAGAGGGGTCTTGTCTCCTGACCTTTTTCGGGCTACGAAAGAGGTATGACCACGCCCAGGCTCCTTGGATTTTTCTTCTCCTGGAAAGGAGAAATCGGAAGATCGGCCTATGCCTTCACGGGGATCGCTCTGTTTTTGATCAAGTGGAACCTGGACCGTCTCTTTTCCATCCTCGTGCAGAGCGAAGACTACCCCACCCCCTTCTTCTACCTGTTGCCCGAAACCGACTTCACGGGGGTCGCCGATCCAATCCGCATAATCCTTCCCGTCTTTGCCCTCGCCCTCCCCTTTATTTACGTCGGGATTGTCCTTACGGTCAAAAGGCTCCGCTCGCTCGGGTGGCCCATCTACTCCAGCGTCCTCTTCTTCGTCCCCTTCGTAAACCTCCTGTTTTTTTTCCTGCTTTCCATCCTGCCCCAAGACTCGGGTTCCCCCAGACACCAAGAAAACGAGGAAAAGGGAGCTTCCTGGCTCGACCGTTTTCTGCCTAAAGGACAAGTCGCTTGCGCCGCCTTGGTGGCCGGCCTTTCGGCGGGCCTCGGTACTCTGTTCGTCTTTCTCAGCCTACTGACTGAAATCGGACAAGATTACGGATGGGGCTTTTTCGTCGGTCTACCCTTCGCCATGGGCCTGACCTCGGCGGTCACCTACGGCCATCACGAAAGACGAAGCGTATGGGCCTGCCTCGGCGTCGCCCTTCTGACCCTCGCTTTTTCCTTCCTGCTTTTGCTTGCTTTGGCCATCGAGGGAATCCTCTGCCTGTTCATGGCCGCTCCCATCGCCCTGCCCCTGGCCGCCGTGGGAGGGTGGGTGGGTTACCTAATCCAAAACCGAACCCTCCCCCACAACCCCTCCCTCGCTGTCTTTGCCGTCACTTTTCTCCTCATGGGCTTCGAAAAAGAAATCGTTCCCGAAGCTCCCCTCTTCGCCGTCCGATCGGAAGTGATCGTAAACGCCCCGCCTGAAAAAGTTTGGACCAAAGTGGTCACCTTTTCCGAACTCCCCCCGGCAAAAGACTGGATCTTCAGGCTCGGAATCGCCTGCCCGACCTGCGCCACCATCGAAGGTACGGGTGTGGGCGCCATCCGTCACTGCAACTTCACGACCGGTCCCTTCGTGGAACCGATCACGGTCTGGGACGCACCCAACCGGCTAGCCTTCGACGTGGTTTCCCAACCTCCGCCAATGAAAGAGTTGTCGCCCTATGACATCCATCCTCCCCATCTCGATGGACACTTGGAGAGCAAACGAGGCGAGTTTCTCTTGGAACGGATGGAGGGAGGGAAGACCCGCCTGACCGGCACGACTTGGTACAAGCACAACATGTGGCCGGCCTTCTACTGGAAGGCATGGTCCGACTTTTTGATCGGCCGAATCCACCAGCGGGTCCTCGACCACGTCAAGAACCTCTCGGAGGCGGACTAGGCTTCTTCCGCTTGGCCGGAGCAGGCTTGGCCTTGCCCCAGAAAGAACGTCCTTGCATCCCCCTTGCTGCGCAGCAGGGCGATCAACGCATAGATCCCGCTGACCAGGTTCCCGCCCAACAGGATGGCGACCGACCAGGCCAGGATGATCCCGGGACAACTTTCGCGGTAGACGATCCAGCCGATAAAGAAAAAGAATCCGACGTATACGTCGAAGAGGGAAACGATCCCCCAGGGATTTTCCAACAATTGCTCGAAATCCAGGAAGTCGCCCAAGCTGAATCCGTAGATCAAGGCACCGGCCATGACCGCGGTCAGAACGATCAGGTAGAGGAGGGCAATCCTATTGCCCATATGAAACCAAGTTCGACGAAGGCTCGGATCAGACCGTGGCCTCGCCCAGCGCGTGATTGACGTCGGCTATGATGTCGTCGATGTGCTCGATCCCGATGGAAAGACGGACCAGCTCGGGGGTAATCCCGCCGGCCTTCTGCTGTTCCTCGTTAAGCTGGGAATGGGTCGTGGTGGCCGGGTGAATGGCCAGGCTCTTGGCATCCCCAACATTGGCGAGGTGGGAGAAAAGCTGAAGGTTGTCGATGAACTTGGGTCCCGCCTCGGCCCCGCCCTTGATTCCGAAAACGACCATGGAGCCTCCCTTGCCATTGAGGTACTTCTGGTTGAGGGAATGCATCGGGTCGTCCTCCAGACCGGGGAAACGCACCCACTCGACGGAGTCGTGGGACTTTAGGTGCTTGGCCACGGCAAGGGCATTCTCGCAATGACGCTCCATGCGGAGGGGAAGAGTCTCGATTCCCTGCAGGAACTGCCAGGAGTTATCGGGAGAAAGACAGGCCCCGAGGTTGCGCAGGGGAACGGTACGCATGCGCAGGATAAAGGCCAAGGGAGCGAGGGGTTCGGGTAGGTCGTGACCCCAGCGCAGACCGTGGTAACTGTTGTCGGGCTCATCGTAGAGAGGGAAATTGCCGTTCTTCCAGTCGAAGGCTCCGGAATCGACGACCACTCCACCGATCCCGTTACCGTGTCCGCCCAACCACTTGGTCAAGGAGTGCACCACGATGGCGGCTCCGTGCTCGATGGGCTTGGTCAGGTAGGGGGTGGAAAAGGTGCTGTCGACGATGAGAGGAATGCCCTTGTCCGCACCGATCTTGGCGATCGCCTCGATGTCGGCCACGTCCAGCCCCGGGTTGCTGACGGTTTCGCAAAAGAGGGCCTTGGTCTTGTCGGTGATGGCGGCGGCAAAGTTCTGAGGATCGTTTGGATCGACGAACTTTACGTTGATGCCGAACTTGGGAAGGATGTCGTTGAACTGGGTATAGGTGCCGCCGTAGAGGTTGTTGGCGGAAATGATCTCATCCCCCTCCTGGGCGATGTTGATGATGGAGTAAAAAACCCCACTGGTACCCGATGCGACTCCCAGACCGGCGGCTCCTCCGTCCAAGGCGGCTACGCGCTGCTCGAGAACGTCGGTGGTGGGGTTCATCAACCGGGTATAGATGTTGCCCAGTTCACGAAGGCCGAAGAGATTGGCCGCATGCTCGGTATCATTGAACACGTAGGAGCTCGTCTTGTAGACGGGTACGGCGCAAGCGTTGGTGGAAGAATCGGGCTGATAGCCCGCATGGAGGCATTGGGTCTCTAGTTTCATAACTCGAAAACGGGAGTTGAGGTTAGGATAGTCTTGATTGGAGTGAAAACGACAGTAGTAAATTTGCTAATGGAGGCAATCCCTTAATGCCTACCATCCGCAGGTCGATCATTCTCTACGTCATAAGCCGGATCAAGGCTTGGGAAGTTCGACTTGAACGGGGTGCATCAGGTAGGCAACCAAGTCACGTCGTTCCTCCTTGCTCAGGCCATCCATCAAGCCCGCGGGCATAATCGACTCGGGCAAAGCCCGGCGCGAGCCGATAGCCGACTTGCTCACCACCGTCTGCGAGTCCGGCATGCGCAAGGTCAGGGAATTCCGGTCCTGCCCCGTGATCATCCCGCTCAGAACGCGGCCGTCCTTGAGCTCCAAAACGTTCAGGCGGTAATCGGCGGAGACGGCCCCGCTCGGATCGACTACGTTTTCCAGGACGTAGTCAAGGCTGGAGCGACCGGAACCGGTCAGGTCGGGCCCCAGCCTGCCGCCTTGGCCATAGAGTACGTGGCAAGCCGAGCATTGCCGCAGGTAGAGCGAGCGACCATTCCTAAGGTCCGCCTTGGCGAGGCGGGACGGGTTCAATTCCCGGCGTAATTCCTCCTTGCGCCTGACGAGGGCATCCGGGGTAGCCCGGATCACGCCCCATGCCTCCCGGAGTCTTTTGTCGAGGGAATCGCTTTTCAGGGCCCGGATCTGGGCGGCATGGTACGGGGAGATAATGGACTTGGGGAGCCGATCGTCCTCGATTTGAGAAAGAAGGCTCGCGGCCCATCCCTCCCGGCCACAGAGAATCTCGACCACTTCGTTTCGTTCCCCTTTTTCAAAGTCAAGAAGATGGGAGCTCAGCCTTTTTCCGATCAACGGATCCTCGAAACCGGCCAACCCACGGGCCGCCTGGAGTTTCATGGCGGGGTCATCGAGCAGGCTTTCGCAAAGCTTCTTTAGGCTGGGGAAATCCGATTCGACAAGGATTCCCAAGGTCCGCCGACGGACCTCCCGATCGGCTTTATCGTCGGCCACAACCTTCTCCATCCGCACCGTCGCCTCCTTGTCCCCGAACAGCACGCTCAGCTTTAGGGCTAATGGGCTCACCCCAATCCTTGCCGTCACCTCGCTCCATCCCTTGGGCATTTCAATCTTCTTCATTCCCCTCACCGCTCGCTCGATTCCCGAAAGGATGGATTCGGCCCGGTCTGGTTGCTCGCCCGCGAGTTCGAGCAGGCCTTCCAGTCCCTCGGGTCGCTCCCCGGATCGTTCGGTTATGGCCCGGGCAACCCAAGCCCGCAGGTTTGGCCATGAGGAGGATCCGGCCACCTCGAGCAAGCCATCCGGATCATCCTCGGCCATCGGCATGATGCCGTACCAGACCATCCTTGGAAGGTTGTGGTCCTCCGCATCCTCCGGGCGAGCGGCCAAGGCCTTGGCCAATTTGCCACGGTTCGAGACGGGCAGGCGCTGCAAAGTCGAGGCAAGGACCAAGCGAACCAAGCCCGAAGGGTCGCTCTTCGCCAGTTGGACGAACTTCTTTTCCAGGTCGGGGTTCCCCTTGGGCAAAAGGTTTTTCCTTGGTCCGAAGAGGGAGTCGATGGGCCACTCTTCGCTCAGCAGGCGAATCGCCCAGGTGCGGACGTGTTCATCCGGGTCGTCGAGCAAACTTTCCGGTCTCGCCTCACCCATGGCATGCAGGCCCCACAGGCTGCGCAAGCGGAGGGACGCCGGCTCCTTTTGATCGCTCATGATCTTTTCGCAGACCTGAATGGTTTTCTTGTGATGGGTCGGACCTGGTTCCGAAAGAGCCCCCAGCCATTGGCGGGCAAAC
>MDSW01008783.1_pt1 | contig 49306 bp, 47 predicted proteins | sample 811171 | NCBI WGS metagenome assembly MDSW01 (sample SAMN05326641, study PRJNA326480) | marine metagenome | isolation source: seawater | place: Atlantic Ocean: North West | collected 2012
AGAACCTCCCGGGCGGGCAGTGTCCCGAGAGGGAGTGAGCTTTTCGACCGACCGGGACACTGCCCGCCCGGGAGGTTCGGTCAGCTCGCACAATACCCTGCAAGGAAGTCTGCTTTGCGACCGAACGGGACACTGCCCGTCCGCAAGGTTCGCTTAGGTCGAACGACACCGCACCGGGACAGCCCGTGCTAGCCCCGGCGGGACTTCCTGCCGCGCGGACCGCCGCCGCCGCGCTTGGCGAACTGGCGCTCCATGTTTTCGCGCTCCTTCGCGGTGGCGCGACGCAGCGGCTTGGCTTCCAGGTTCGCCAGCCGGTACAGCGACTTGACGTCCTTCGGTTCCAGCTCCACCCACTGCCCCTGCTTGACGCGCGAGGGGATGAACACGTCGCCGTAGCGCACGCGCTTGAGGCGCGACACGGTCAGTCCCTGGGACTCCCAAAGTCGGCGCACCTCGCGGTTGCGTCCCTCCATGATGACGACGTAGTACCAGCGGTTGATGCCCTCCCCGCCGCCGTCCTGGATGTCGGTGAAGCGCGCCGGGCCGTCTTCCAGCATCACGCCCTCGCGCAGCCGTGCCAGGACGTCCTCGCCGACCTCGCCCATGACACGCACCATGTACTCGCGTTCAATATTGGCCGAGGGGTGCATGAGGGCATTGGCCAGTTCGCCGTCCGTGGTGAACAGCAGCAGGCCCGAGGTGTTGTAGTCGAGGCGACCGATGGATATCCAGCGGCCGCGCGGCAATTTCGGCAGGCGCTCGAACACCGTGCGCCGGCCCTCGGGATCGCTGCGCGAACAGACCTCGCCCGGGGGTTTGTGGTAGAGAATGCAACGGGTCTCGGCGGCCGGCGCTCGTTGCAGGGGTTTGCCGTCGACCGCCAGGCGCGCCTTGTCGGTGACCCGGTCGCCCAGCCGGGCGACGCGGCCGTCGATGCTGACGCGACCGGCCTCGATCCAGCGCTCCATCTCACGGCGCGAACCCAGCCCGGTGCGGGCCAGCACTTTCTGCAGTTTTTCCCCGGCCGGGGTGGAGGTCTGCCCGGCGGCTGCGGAGGCGGCGTCCCCGGGCCGGTCCCCGCGCGAATTCCCTGCCATGGCTCAGGCCCGGTGTTCGGGGGCCGGCGACTCCGCGTCGGGGCCGGCGTCGACGGGCGTGTCCGTTTCAGTCTCCGCCTGTGCCGACTCCGCGCCATCCGGCGCCGGCGCGGGCTCTTCTGACGACCCGGCGCGCTGCGCCAGTTCGTCGACCGCCTGCTCCAGGCTCACACCCTCTTCTTCGTGTTCCGCCTGAGCGCCCGGTTGCGCCGTATCGTGCGTTTCGGCCGGCTGGTGTTCGGTGCCGCCGACGACCGTCAGTTCAGGGCCGGCGGACTCGGCGGCTTCAGTCTTTTTTTCCGGCAGCGGCTCACTGAAGCCCAGTTCCGCGTTCAGTGTATCCAGGTCGCGGATCTCCGCCAGCGCCGGCAACTGGTCCAGGCTTTTCAGGTTGAAGTAGTCCAAAAACTGTTTCGTCGTGGCGTACATCGCCGGGCGACCGGGCACGTCGCGGTGGCCGACCACGCGTATCCACTCGCGTTCGTGCAGGGTCTTGATGATGTTCGAGCTGACCGCCACGCCGCGGATTTCCTCGATCTCGCCGCGGGTGATGGGCTGGCGGTAGGCGATCAGCGCCAGGGTTTCCAGCAATGCCCGCGTGTAACGCTGCGGCCGTTCGTGCCACAGGCGCCCGATCCACTGGCTGAGGTTCTGGCGCACCTGGAAACGAAAACCGCTGGCGACTTCCACCAGTTCGAAGCCGCGGTCCTCGCAGCGCTCCGACACCGTTTGCAAGGCCTCGCGAATGGCGCTGTTGTCCGGCCGCTCGGCGTCCTCGAACAGGCCCGCCAGCTGCGCGACTGTCAACGGTTTACCGGCGGCCAGCAGGGCGCCCTCGATAATCTGTACCAGGCCTGTTTCCGACATATTACTCCGACCTTGCCTTGACGTGGATGGGTCCAAAATTTTCTGTCTGCACGACTTCCACCAGGGATTCCTTGATCAACTCCATGATGGCCAGGAAGGTGACCACGACGCCCAGGCGCCCCTCCTGCGCACGAAACAGCGAGACAAAGGGCACGAACTGGCCGCCGGAGAGCGACTCCAGCACCTGGCTCATCCGCTCGCGGGTAGACAGCGCCTCGCGCTGGATGTGGTGGCTCTCGAACATGTCCGCGCGCTGCAGCACCTCGCCCAGGGCCATGAGGATTTCGCGCAGGTCCACCTCCGGCTCCGGCCGGGCGCGCTGGATGTCCGGCGGCTGCGCACTGGCCACCCAGGTGTCGCGTTCCAGACGCGGCATCTCCTCGATATCCTCGGCCGCCTTTTTGAAGCGCTCATACTCCTGCAGGCGCCGGATAAGCTGGGCGCGGGGGTCTTCCTCGTCCTCCTCGACCTCGGTGGAGCGCGGCAGCAACATGCGCGACTTGATCTCCGCCAGCATGGCCGCCATCAGCAGGTACTCGGCGGCCAGCTCGAATTTCATCGCATCCATCAGTTCAACGTACTGCATGTACTGTTGCGTGATACTGGCCACGTCGATCTCGAGGATGTCAAGGTTTTGCCGCCGGATGAGGTAGAGCAACAGGTCCAGCGGGCCCTCGAAGGCCTCCAGGAAGACTTCCAGCGCCTGGGGCGGGATGTACAGGTCCTTGGGCAGTTCGGTCACCGCCTGCCCCATGACCACGGCGAAGGGCATCTCACCCTGCTGCGGTGGCCCTACGGCCGTCAGGTCGCTGCCACCACCCTGCGTCGGGGTGGGCGATTCGGTATTGGATTCGTTCGCTGACACGGCGCCCCACCTGTTCTTATGTCAGGGGCAGTATACCCCAGGGCGGTGGAAATGCGCAGCGGCCTGGCCGACAAAAACACAAAATATTGTGATTGCGCGGCGCGATACCCCCCTTATATGGGGCGCGGTGTGTTCAGCTCGCGGGCGTTGTCGCGCAGGATGCGCCGCTGCTGCGCGGCGTCAAAGCGCGCCAGTTCCGGCAGGTAGTCCAGCGGTTGCGGCATGCCCTCGATATGCGGCCAGTCGGAGCCGAAAATCACCCGGTCAGCGCCCATGAAGTGGTCCACCTCGTTGACATCGTCCTCCCAGAAGGGGTTGATCCACACGTGGTGCCGGAACAGCTCGCCCGGGTCCTCGGCGTAATAGCCGCGCATGCGATCGCGGGATTGGGCCAGCTTGCGGAACAGGTCCGGCAGGTACTCGGCGCCGTTCTCGATGGAGGCGACGCGCAGGTTCGGGAATCGCTCGAACAGCTTCTCGTAGCACAGCGTGATGAGGAAATCGTAGGCCGCCCGCTCAATATTGAAGTGCTTGATGTTGGGTGAGAACACGCCGCCGCTGAAGTCGGCGGAAAAGCCGTCCTTGACGTAGCCGTGGGTGGTGTAGCCCGAATCCGCCGCGTGCACCACCAGGGCGATGCCGGACTCGTTCAGGCGCGCCCAGAAGGGATCGAACAGCGGGTCCGCCGGCGAGCGTGTCGAGCCGTCGGCCAGGGTGACGGCCGCCGGACGCATGCACACCACGGTGGCGCCCTGCGCCAGGGCCCACTCCAGTTCCGCGCAGGCCCAGTCGACATCGCACAGGGAGATATAGGGCGCGGCGAAAATGCGCTGCTGGTAGTTACAGCCCCAGTCCTCCTGCAGCCAGCGGTTGAAAGCGGTGAACTGCACTTTCACCGCCTCGGTATCGTGCTTGAGCAATTCCTCGTACAGCACCCCCAGGGTGGGGAACAACCACACGGCCTCAAGGCCCTGCTCTTGCAGCTTGGCCACCCGCGCATCTCGGTTCATGTAGTAGTCCGGCAGCGGTTCGTGGGCCTTCATGCGCGCGATATCCGCGTCCGTCAGTTCCTTGCCGTGCAGGTAAGGCGCGATGGAACCGGGCAGCGAAATGGGATTCCAGGTGGGGTTTTTCACCGCGCGCGCGAGCTTGCCGCCCACCAGGTGGTGTTGCCGCCCGTCGATAGTCGCCCACTGCACACAGCGCGGCTGCATGGCCGCGGGCACGTGGCGGGTGAAGGCGTCGCTGGCCTCATAGTAGTGATTGTCCGCGTCGAAAGCGGCGTATTCCAGCTGCGCCTCGGGGGCTGTGGCGGTGTTCATGGGCCGCTCCATTTGGCTTGGCAGATGGCAGCAGTCTAGGCCGCGGTGAGTCCGCTGCCAATGTCCTCAACTGCCGTGCCCGTGAGCGAAAAGGTCAGGCGGCCCCGGCGCTCAGTCCTCAAAGGGCGCAGTATCTCCCTTGCCCGCGCGCAGTATCAACGGCACCTCGTCGACCAGGTCCACCACCGTGGTCGGCTCCATGCCGCACCAGCCGCCGTCGATGACCAGGTCTACCTCGTGCTCCAGCAGCTCGCGAATCTCGTAGGGATCGATCAGGGGCAGGTCCTCCCCCGGCATGATCAGGCTGACGCTCATCAGCGGCTCGCCCAGGTCCGCCAGCAGCGCCTGGGCGACCTTGTTGTCCGGCACGCGCAGGCCCACGGTCTTGCGCTTGGGGTGTTGCAGACGCCGTGGCAACTCCGAAGTCGCTTTGAGTATGAAGGTGTAGGGGCCGGGCGTGCATTGCCGCAGGGCGCGGTACACGGTGTTGTCGACGCGCGCGAAGGTGGCGATCTCGGACAGGTCGCGGCAGACCAGGGTGAAGTTGTGCCGCGAGTCCAGCTTGCGGATACGGCGTATGCGGTCCAGTGCGTGCTTGTCGCCGATGTGGCAGCCCAGCGCGTAGGCCGAGTCCGTCGGGTAGACCACCACACCGCCGGCGCGGATGATATCCACCGCCTGGCGCACCAGGCGCGCCTGCGGATTCTCCGGGTGGATCTGGAAAAACTGGCTCACCAGCGCTCCCAGACGCCGCGCAGCCCGTCGCTGGCACGCGCGCGCACACCCAGTTCCGCGGCATAGGGCGCATCGCGGTGAAAGTCGCTGCCCACGGAAATTTCCAGCTGGAACTCACGCGCCAGGCGCAGTAGCTGCTGCTCCTGCGCGCTGCTCTGCCGTCCGCTGCGCACCTCGATGGCGCGGCCGCCGGCGGCGACGAAATCGGCCAGCAGGCGGCGCAGCTTCATGCCGGTAAAGCGATATTTGCACGGGTGCGCCACCACGGAGATGCCGCCGGCGTCCTCGATCCAGCGCACCGCGCAGGCCAGTTCCGGCCAGAACGCCTTGACGTCGCCGGTCTTGCCCTGGCCGAGGAAGCGATCGAAGGCCTCGGCGACATCCTTCACATGGCCCTGCTCGACCATCCAGCGGGCGAAATGGGGGCGGCCGAGCTGGCTGTCACCGGCCTGCGCCAGCGCCCCGTCCAGCGCGCCGGGAAAACCGCGCGCGTGCAGGCGCTGCGCAATCAACTCGCCGCGCTCGCCGCGGGCGGCGTCGAGCTGCGCCAGGCCCTCGCGCATGGCCGGGTGCGCGCAGTCCATGTCCAGGCCCACGATGTGCACGGTGGTGCCGGACCAGCGACAGGAGAACTCCACCCCCGGCACCAGGCGCAGCGCGTCCGCACGGGCATCCGCGCGCGCCTGCAGGTAGCCGTCGACGGTATCGTGATCCGTGATGGCGAGCATGCCGACACCGCGCTCGAGGGCACGCTGCAGTAACGCCGCGGGCGCCATTGCGCCATCGGAGGCCGTGCTGTGGGTATGGAAGTCGACCAACACAATCTTTACACTCTGCCGGATATCCGCGGCGACCCGCGGCCAGCGCACATGGTACAGCCGGAGTAAGCCAGAATCCATGAAGCAACTGCTCGAGTTCGTGCCCATCGCACTGTTTTTCATCGTCTACAACCTGGACGGCGAAAGCGTCTCGGTGCTGGGATGGACACACCAGTTCGACGGCATTTTCTCGGCGACGGCGGTATTGATGATCGCCACGGTGTTGCAGGTGGCGATCACCTACGCACTGACGCGGGAGCTGGAAAAGCGCCTGCTGTGGTTGCTGCTGGCGGTGCTGGCCTTTGGCGCGCTGACACTGGTGTTCCGCAACCCGCTGTTCCTGTTCTGGAAACCCACCATCTTCAACTGGGCGCTGGCCATCGTCTTCGGCGCCTCCCAGTTCATCGGCGACAAGAACCTGATGCAGCGCACCCTGGGCAGTCAGATTCACCTGCCGCGCGCGGTCTGGACGCGGCTGAACACACTCTGGGTGGGTTATTTCGCGCTGGTGGGGGCCCTCAACCTGGTGGTCGCCTACGGCTACAGCGAGGAGACCTGGGTCAGTTACAAACTCTACTCGGCGATCGGTTTCACCCTGCTGTTGACGCTGGTGACCGCGCTGATCATCAGCCCACACCTGAAAGAAGACAGCAATACCTGAGGCGGACCGACGGGTCCGCGCGGAGACAGGAATGTACTACGCCATACTGTGTGAAGATGTCGACAACAGCCTGCCCCTGCGCAAGACCGCGCGCGAGGCGCACCTGGCCAGGCTGCACGAACTGGTGCAGGCCGGACGCCTGCTGGTCGCCGGCCCCCACCCTGCGCTGGACACGGAGGAACCCGGCGAGGCGGGTTTTACCGGCAGTCTGATCGTCGCCGAGTTCGACAGCCTGGAGGCCGCGACCGCCTGGGCGGACGCCGACCCCTACGTGGACGCGGGCGTATTCAGCAAGGTCGTGGTAAAGCCCTACAAGAAGGTGCTCCCCTGAGCTGCGCCGGCCAGGCGGCCGCGCGACCTGCCACCGCGGCGGTTTTCAGGCTAGAATGCGCACTTTCCCGCGGTCCCCGAGGCGCGCCGGAACATTATGTCCCTGTCACAGAAGGAAACCACCTTGCGAGCCGTAGTCACACTGCTGGCCATCTTGCTGGCCGGCGCCGCGCATGCCCAGGACGTCCGTTATATCAGCGACAAGCAGTACGTGCCGCTGCGCAGCGGGGCGGGCAGCGACTATCGCATCGTCCACCGCGGCATACCCTCGGGCACGCGCCTGACCGTCTCGCGCACCAGCGAGGACGGCGTGTGGTCGGAGATCACCACCGCGCGCGGCACCAGCGGGTGGTTGCGCAGCCAGTACCTGATGGAGGAGACGCCCGCCGCGTTGCAGGTCGCCGAGGCGCAGCGCCGGGCGCGGCAGGCCGTGGAGAAAAGCGCTGCGCTGCAGGCGGAGCTGGACGCGCTCAGGGCCCAGCGCGGTGACCTGGAGACGCAACTCAGTGGCAGCAACAGCGAGCTGGACAGCGTGTCGCAGGAGCTCAGCCAGCTCAAGCAGATCTCCGGCAAGGCGGTACAGCTGGACGCGGACAATCGCCGCCTGGTGGAAGAGACGGAGAACCTGCGCTCGGAGGTGGAGACGCTGGAAGCGGAAAACCAGCGCCTGACCGACAAGCTGCGCAGCGAGGACTTCATCAACGGCGCCCTGGCGGTACTGCTGGGCGTGGTTATCACCCTGGTCGTGCCCCGCCTGTGGCCGAAACGGCGGCGCAACTCCAGCTGGGCCTGAGGAGACAACGAGCGTGTTACGAGCAATCCTGTTTTGCCTGGCGCTGCTGCCGGGCCTGGCCGCCGCAGAGGGGGCAAACAACCCGCAGGTGGTGATCCGCACCAGCGAGGGCGATATCACCCTGCAGCTGTTCGCCGACAAGGCGCCGCTGACCGTGGAGAACTTCCTCGCCTACGTGGAAGACGGCTTTTATAACGGCACCATTTTTCACCGGGTAATCCCCAATTTCATGATCCAGGGCGGCGGCTTCAGCGCCGACATGCGCGAAAAACCGACACTGGAGCCCGTCGCCAACGAGTCGAAGAACCGCCTGCACAACACCCGCGGCACCATCGCCATGGCGCGCACCAACGATCCGGATTCGGCGACCTCGCAGTTCTTTATCAACCAGCGCAACAACCTGCGCCTGGACTGGGCGCCGGGACGGCCGGGTTACACGGTGTTCGGCGAGGTCATCCTGGGTATGGACGTGGTAGATTTTATCGCCACCGCGCCCACCGGCAAGACCGGGCGTTTCAGTGACGTGCCCCAGACTCCCATCGTGATCGAAGCGATCGAGCGCGTCGACGGGCAATGATCGCGCTCAGCGTCAACCTGAACAAGATTGCGCTGATACGCAATTCCCGCGACACCACCAATCCCGACATTCCCGAACACGCGCGCATGTGCATCGACGCCGGCGCCGACGGTATCACGGTGCACCCGCGACCGGACCAGCGCCACATTCGCGCCGCTGACTGCTACGACCTGGCGGCGATGCTGGAGGTGGAATTCAATATCGAGGGCAACCCCTTCACCGGGCCCCGCGGCAGCAGCCGGGAAGGCGTGTCCGACTACCCCGGCTTCATGGCCCTGGTGCGCGATATCCGCCCCACGCAGTGCACGCTGGTGCCCGATGGCGACGGCCAGCTCACCTCGGACCACGGCTTCGACCTGAAGAAGGACGGCGAGCGCGTGGCGCCACTGGTGGCGGAACTGCAGGGCCTGGGCATCCGCACCAGCCTGTTCATGGACCCCGATCCCGAGCAGATTCGACTGGCCGCGCAGACCGGGACCGACCGCATCGAGCTGTACACCGAAAGCTACGCGCGCGCCTGCCGCGACAACCGGGATGTGGAGGACGTCTTCCAGCGTTTCGTGCGCGCGGCAGAAGTCGCCGCCGAGAAGGGACTGGGCCTGAACGCCGGCCACGACCTGGACCTGCACAACCTGCCGCGTTTCGCCACGGTGCCCGGCCTGCTGGAGGTCTCCATCGGCCACGCCCTGACCGTGGACGCGCTGCGCATGGGGCTGGCCGCTACCGTGGCCGCCTACCAGGAGGCGCTGGGCAAATGAACGAGGCCACCCTGCAAGCACTACTGGACAAGCAGGCCATTACCGAACTGGTCCACACCTATTGCCGTGCCGCCGACCGCCACGACTACGATCTCATGCGCAGCCTCTACCACGCCGACGCCATCGACGATCACGGGTCGTTCTTCAAGGGCCTGGCGATGGATTTCATCGACCAGTTACCGGCGATCCAGGAACCCATGCTGATCCTGCACCACAACGTGACGACGGTGAACATCGCCCTGGACGGCGACTACGCCGAGGGGGAGATCTACATCCTCGCCTTCCACCAGGTGGCGACGGAAGGCGGACCGATGGACCTGCTCATCGGCGGCCGCTACCTCGACCGCTACGCGAAGCGCGACGGCGACTGGAAATTCAGCGAACGGGCGGTGCTGGCGGACTGGGCCCGCGTCGAGCAGACCTCCACGGTGCGCCTGGACCACCCCATGGTCGAGGGCGCCCACATCGGCCGTCCCGGCGACGACGACCCGGCCTACGGCTTTTTCCGCCTGCTGCGCCGGGGCGCGCGCTGAATCACGCAGCGTCCCGCCCACCCTGCCGGTGGCCGGCTTTGCCGTTGGCAGCGCCTAACCCCCCACCAGGCTGATCATTACCCCCGCGGCCACCGCCGAGCCGATCACGCCGGCCACATTCGGTCCCATGGCGTGCATCAGCAGGTAGTTGTGCGGGTTCGCCTCCAGCCCCACGCGATTACTCACCCGCGCGGCCATGGGCACAGCCGAGACACCGGCGGAGCCGATCAGCGGATTCAGCGGCGTGCCGCCGAAACGGTTCATCAGTCTGGCGATCAACACGCCGCAGGCCGTGCCGATGGCGAAAGCGACGACCCCCAGGGCGAGAATCCCCAGCGTTTTCACGTCGAGAAACTTGTCCGCCACCAGCTTGGATCCCACAGATAGGCCCAGCACGATGGTGGTGATATTGATCAACGCGTTCTGCGCGGTGTCCGACAGGCGGTCCACCACGCCGCACTCCTTCATCAGGTTGCCGAAACAGAACATGCCCAGCAGCGGCGCCGCGGCCGGCAGCAGCAACGCCACCAGGATCAGCAACAACAGGGGGAAGACGATTTTCTCGCGGCGGGACACCTGGCGCAGCTGCACCATCTCGATGGCGCGCTCCTGCTGCGTGGTCAGCGCGCGCATGATGGGCGGCTGGATCAGGGGTACCAGGGCCATATAGGAGTAAGCCGCCACGGCGATGGCGCCGAGCAGGTCCGGGGCCAGGATACTGGACACGTAGATGGCGGTCGGCCCGTCGGCGCCGCCGATAATGCCGATGGCGGCCGCCTCGGCGAGGGTGAATTCCATCAGCCCCAGGCTGTCCAGCCCCACTGCCCCCAGCACGGTGGCAAAGATGCCGAACTGCGCAGCGGCGCCCAGGAACAGGGTGCGCGGATTGGCCAGCAGCGGCCCGAAATCGGTCATCGCGCCCACCCCCATGAAAATCACCAGCGGCGCGATGCCACTGCCAATGGCCACCGTGTAGAAGGAGTACAACATGCCGTCGCTGTATCCGGCGTCCCGCGCACGGTACTCCGCCAGGCGCTGTTGCAGGGCCTCGGCGCTGTGGAAATCGGCGAGCAGGTTGGAGGTATCCGGCACGCCGATGGCCCAGGCCATGCTGTCCATCAGCAGCGGGTCTCCCGCGTGGATCGCGTTCTCCACCGCCGAGTAGGCCAGGCCAGCGCCCGGGATATTCGCCAGGATGCCGCCAAAGCCGATCGGCACCAGCAGCAGGGGTTCGAACTTGCGGTTGATGGCCAGGTAGAGCAACAGCAGGCCAACGAGAATCATCACGAGCTGACCCGCGCCCAGGTGCGCCAGACCGGAGCTGTGCCACAGCTGCAGCAGGTTTTCCACGCGCTCAGCCCAGGCGCAGCAGCGGGTCGCCGGAGGACACCGCGTCCCCGGGCTTGACGTGCAGCGCGGTGACCGTGCCGCCGCGCGTGGCGCGCACCTCGGTCTCCATTTTCATCGCCTCCAGGATGAGCAGCAGGTCTCCACTTGCCACCTGGTCGCCCTCGGCGACGTGCAGTTTGACGATAGTGCCCGCCAGGGGGGCCGGCAGCTCGGACGCCTCGTCGCCGGCGCGCGCCGGCGCCGCCGATGTCGTGTCATGCGTGTCCTGCGCCGTGGCGCTGGCGACCTGGCCGCCCTCTTCCACCTCGACGACGTAGCGCCGCCCCTCCACCGACACCGTGTATACCGCGGGCTCATCCGCGGCCTGTGCCTGCGCCGGCGCCGGGGAATCGGCCGGCGCGGCGTCTGGCGCCGGTTCGAATGCCGCGGGGTCCCCGCGGTGTTCCAGGAAGCGCAAACCGACCTGGGGGAACAACGCGTAGGTCAGCACATCGTCGATCTCCCGCTCTCCGGACTGCAGGGACAGCGAGCGCTGCGCCGCGTGGGCGCGCACTTCCTCGACCAGCGTGTCCAGCTCCGGCTGCAGCAGGTCGGCGGGGCGGCAGGTCACAGGTTCGTCGCCGTCCAGTACCCGCTGCTGCAGTTCCGTATTGACCGGCGCCGGCGTGGCGCCGTACTCGCCGCGCAGCACACCGGCGGTTTCCCTGGAGATCGACGCGTAGCGCTCGCCGGTGAGCACGTTGATGACCGCCTGGGTGCCGACGATCTGCGAGGTCGGCGTCACCAGTGGAATGTAACCGAGGTCCTTGCGCACCCGGGGGATTTCCGCCAGCACCTCGTCCATCCTGTCGCCCGCGCCCTGCTCGCGCAGCTGGTTTTCCATATTGGTCAGCATGCCGCCGGGCACCTGCGCCACGAGGATACGCGCGTCCACGCCGCGCAGGGAACCCTCGAAGCGCGCGTATTTCCTGCGTACCTGACGGAAGTAGGCGGCGATCTCGTCCAGCGCTGCGAGGTCCAGGCCGGTATCGCGCGGCGTGTCGCGCAGGATGGCGACCACCGACTCGGTGGCCGAGTGTCCGTAGGTCATGGACATGGAGGATATCGCGGTGTCCACGTTGTCTATGCCCGCCTCCACGCACTTGAGGATGGTGGCGGTCGACATACCCGTGGTGGCGTGGCTCTGCATGTGTATCGGGATGTCGCAGGCGTCCTTGAGCCGCCTCACCAGCTCGTAGCCGGCACTGGGCGTGAGCAGTCCGGCCATGTCCTTGATGGCGATGGAGTCGGCGCCCATGTCCTCGATGCGCCGGCCCTGTTCCACCCAGGTGTTGATATCGTGCACCGGGCTCAGGGTATAGGCGATGGTGCCCTGGGCATGGCCCCCGACCTGCTTCACCGCTTGCAGCGCCACCTCCAGGTTGCGCATGTCGTTCATGGCGTCGAACACGCGGAACACGTCCACGCCATTCACCGCCGCGCGCTCGACGAATTTTGTCACCACGTCGTCGGCGTAGTGACGGTAACCGAGGATGTTCTGCCCGCGAAACAGCATCTGCTGGGGCGTGTTCGGCATGGCTTTTTTCAGCTCGCGTATGCGCTCCCAGGGGTCCTCCCCCAGGTAGCGGATACAGGCGTCAAAGGTCGCCCCGCCCCAGCTCTCCAGCGACCAGAAGCCCACTTCATCCAGCTTCGCCGCGATGGGCAACATGTCATCCAGGCGCAGGCGCGTGGCGAACAGGGACTGGTGCGCATCGCGCAGCACCACGTCGGTGATGCCCAGGCGCCGGTTATTGCCATCCATGTGTTGCGTCTCCTGTTGCGCGACTAGCGCGGACGTGAGGCCCGGTGACGGGCGATTGCGGCGCCGATGGCCGCCAGCGTCTGCGGGTCGGGCGCGGCCGGGACGCTCGGCGCATCAGCGACCGTCTCGGGCTGCGGGAAATACCGCGCGATACAGCGCGACATCACGGTCGTGGACAGCACGAGCAAGCTGAGAAAGGCCAGTACCGTTCCCATGCCAAAAACCATCAGTTCCAGACCCTGCACCAACAGGTCATCCAGCATAGGCCGGCACCTTTCCCCGTCCGGGCGTTGCGCCCGCATCAATGACTCAGCTACTAGCATAGTGCAGTATCCCGGCCCAGGGCCAGCCGCAGCTGGCCTGTAGCGGCCGCTGAGCGCGGCGACTGCAGCACCAATATGGGGCAGCGACAGGCGCCGGACACTGCGCCACGGCGGCGTATCCCGCGCGGCGCGGCAGTTGCGCCCACGCACCAGGGTCGCGCGTTGTACAAGCCGCGCCAATCAATGGATAATGTCCGGCTCGATTGAGCAGAGAGCCGGCGACCGGCCAGGTCCGCGAAAATGAGCCGACATATCCAGATCATGGACACCACCCTGCGCGACGGCGAGCAGACACAGGGCGTGTCCTTCGCGCCAGCCGAAAAGGTCAACCTGGCCAAGGCGCTGCTGGAACTGCTCAGGGTCGATCGCATCGAGGTGGCGTCGGCGCGCGTTTCCAGCGGCGAGCGCGAGGCGGTGGTCAATATCAACCAGTGGGCCGCCGCGCACGGCCTGGCAGACTGCATCGAGGTGCTGGGTTTCGTCGATCACAGCAAGAGTGTCGACTGGATCGTCGGCACTGGCGGTCGCGTCATGAACCTGCTGACCAAGGGCAGCGAGAAACACTGCCGCGAGCAACTGGGCAAAACCCTGGAACAGCATGTCGACGAAATCCTGCGGACCGTCGCCTACGCACGGGAACAGGGGCTGCGCGTCAACGCCTACCTGGAAGACTGGTCCAACGGTTACCGCGACAGTCGCGACTACGTCTACGCGATGATGGACGCGCTCAAGGACTGCGGCATCGAACACTTCATGCTGCCCGACACGCTGGGCGTCATGTCGCCCCACGAGGTCCACGCGAGTCTCAGTGACATGTGTGCGCGCTACCCCGAACAGCAGTTCGACTTCCACCCGCACAACGACTACGGCCTGGCCACCGCCAATGTCATGGAGGCGGTGCGCGCCGGCGTCAGCGCCGTGCACTGCACGGTCAACTGCCTCGGCGAGCGCGCGGGCAACGCGTCACTGGCAGAAATCTCCGTCGCCCTGCGCGACAAACTGGGCGTGGACCTGGCCATCGACGAATCCTACATCGTGCAGTTGAGCGACATGGTGGAGAGCTTCTCCGGCAAGCGCGTCCCGGCCAACGCGCCCATCGTCGGCGCGGACGTGTTCACCCAGACAGCCGGCATCCACGCCGACGGTGACCAGAAAGGCGGCCTGTACGAAACGCGACTGAGCCCGGAGCGCTTCGCGCGCAAGCGCAGTTACGCCCTGGGCAAGATGAGCGGCAAGGCGTCCCTGGCGAAAAACCTGGAAGCGCTGGGGCTGGACCTGTCGGAGGAAAACCAGAAGAAGGTACTGGCGCGCATCGTCAAGCTGGGCGATTCCAAGGCGCAGATCACCGCGGACGACCTGCCTTTCATCATCGCCGACGTACTGGAGAGCAGGAATTACCACCATATCAAGCTGCTCAACTGTTCGGTAACCAGCGGCCTGGACCTGGAGTCCACGGTGAGCATCCGCGTGGAAGTCGACGGCGATATCGAACGCGGCGCCGGTTCGGGCAACGGCGGTTTCGACGCATTCATCGACGCGATCTCACGCGTCATGGCCCCGCGCAACTATACGCTGCCGGAGTTGCTGGACTTCGAGGTGCGCATCCCGCGCGGCGGTCACACCAATGCGCTGACCGAGTGTGTCATCACCTGGGACGTAAACGGGGCGGAGTACAAGACCCGCGGGGTGCACTCCAACCAGGTATTCGCGGCGATCCTGGCGACCCTGCGCATGATCAACCTGCAACTGCACGAGCGCAATTCCGCCGGTGGCGTGCTGGCGAAACTCACCAGTTCCCGGGGTAGCTGACCGGGCTCACCGAATACAGGGGTAGTTGACCAGACTCCGCGCGGCCTCGCGGGTGAGGACGCTTACCCGGCCTTCGGCATGCCCGCCAGGGCTTCCACCACACGGTCGCCGAACTCGTCGGTGTTGATCATCTTCACGCCGCTGCCGGGCTTTGACAGGTCCGGGGTGGAAAAGCCCGCGCCGAACACGCTCTGCATGGCGGCCCAGACGTTCTTCGACTCCTGCGCCATGCCGAAGCTGTCCTCCAGCATCATGGCGACCGAACCGATCATCGAATACGGGTTGGCGATGTTCTGCCCGGCGATATCCGGCGCGCTGCCGTGGGAAGGCTCGTAGTAACTCTTGTCCGGCCCCTTGCAGGCCGAGGGCATCAGGCCCAGGGAGCCGAGAATGCCGCCGCCCTGGTCGGACAGGATGTCGCCGAACATGTTCTCCATCACCATGACGTCGAACTGGCCCGGGTTCAGGCACAGCAGGGTCGCCGCGGCGTCCACCAGGATGTGGCGGATTTCCACCTCCGGGTATTCCTGCGCGACCTCCTCCAGCACCTCGTTCCACAGCACGCTGGACTTGAGCACGTTGCTCTTGTGAATGTTGTGCAGCACCTTCTTGCGGCGCATGGACAGCTGCAGCGCCTCGTGCAGGACGCGGCGAATCTGCTCCTCGTCGTACTCCAGCACCTCCTTGACGTAGCGCAGGCCGGCCTCGTTGACACCGACTTCCTTCTCGCCGAAGTACAGGCCGCCGACCAGTTCGCGCACCATGACCAGGTCGATGCCGTCGCCGATGATCTCCGGCTTGAGCGGAGAAAAGTGCGCCAGCGCCCGCGGCAGGGAAACCGGGCGGAAGTTGGCGAAGGTGTTGTAGCGGCGGCGCAGCGGCAGCAGCGCGCCGCGCTCGGGCTGCATATCTACCGGGATCTTCTTCGATTCCTCGTGGCTCAGGCCGATGGGCCCCTTGATGATCGCGTCCGCGGCATCACAGATCGCCTTGGTCTCGTCCGGGAAGGGGTGACCGCAGTCGAAATAGGCCTGGGCGCCAAAAGGCGCGGGACGCAGGTCAAAGGCGACGTCATTGCGCTCCTCGACCAGTTTGAAAACCTTCACCGCCTCGCGGGCGATCTCCGGACCGATGCCGTCGCCCTCCAACAGGGCGATAGTGTATTGCGTCATTGTGTGAGTCTCTGCTGGCGGGCCCGCAGCGTGTTGCGGGCCCGGTTTTGAAAGCCCGCCATTCTACTGCAGTCCCGGGCCGGATGCACTTTCGCCGGCGACTTCCCCGGCGCGGCGATCCGCGCGGCGTCAGAACACCGTGGGCACGATGGCGTCGATCAGGCGCGGCCCCTTCACCTCCATGGCGCCGGACAGCGCCAGGCTGAACTCGTCCGCGCTGGTCGCGCGGATCGCCGGCACGCCCATGCCCTCGGCAATGGCGACGAAATCCATATCCGGGCCACCGATATCCAGGGTGCTGGCCGCCTTCGGCCCCGGGGTCCCGCCGCGCGCGCCGGTGCGCCCGAACTCCAGCTCGAGAATGCTGTACTTGCGGTTGTTGAAAATGATCACCACCACGTCCAGCTTTTCCCTGGCCATGGTCCACAGTGCGGAAATGGTGTACATGGCGCTGCCGTCGCCCTCCAGGCAGATCACCTTGCGCTGCGGGCAGGCCACCGCCGCGCCCACCGCCGCGGGCAGCCCCCAGCCGATGCTGCCGCCGGTGAGGCTGAGCCAGTCGTGTGGCCGCGTGCTGAAGGTGGAGGGAAACACCGCCAGGCCGCTGGTGATCGCCTCGTCCACCACCACCGCGTCCTGCGGCATGCAGTGCGCCAGGGCCTGCGCCGCGGTGTTGGCGTCCAGCCCGCCGCTGGGCGCCTCCGGGATGTCCAGCGCGTAGACCTCCGGCTCGACAGCGCCGGCATCCAGGCGCTCGAGCAAGGCATCCAGCACCTGGTCCACGTCATCGCGCGGCTGCGCCAGGACGAACGGTTCGCAGCCCTCCGGAGCAAATGCGCTGGGCACACCCGGGTAGGCGAAAAACGATACCGGGGCGACCGCGCCGATGAGCACCAGGTGCTTTACCGAGCTGATATGGTCCACCGCCATTTCCGCCAGGTAGGGCAGGCGCTCGAGCACCGCGCTGCCGGCGCCGCGCTGTATCCGCGTGGGGAAGGTGTCGGTGCCGACGCGCGCACCGCAGGCGCGACCGATGCGGCTGAGTTTGAGGCCCTGCTCCAGGGTCACCTCGCGGCCACCGATCATGATCATGCACTCCTCGCCCGTGCGCAGGATGCGCACGGCCTCGTCTATGCGCGCGTCCGGCACCGTCGCCGGCGGCGCGATCTCCACCGCCTCCTCCGCCCCGTGCGGGTTGTCGCCCCAGGACACGTCCGCCGGCAGTACCAGCGTCGCCACCCTGCTGAAGCCCGCCTGGCGCACCGCCTCGGCCGCGTCCCTGGCGATATCACCGGGATCGCGGGAGGTGTGCACCCAGTGCGACACCGGCGCCGCCACGCCCTCGATATCGGAAGTCAGCGGCGCGTCGTAGGCCAGGTGGTAGGTCGCGTGGTCGCCGACGATATTGACCACGGGAACGTAGCCTTTTTTGGCGTTGTGGATATTGGCCAGGCCATTGCCCAGGCCAGGCCCCAGGTGCAGCAGGGTCGAGGCCGGCTTGCCGGCCATGCGCGCGTAACCGTCAGCGGCGCCGGTCAGCACGCCCTCGAACAGGCACAGCACGCAGCGCATGCCCTCCACCTCGTCCAGCGCTGCGACAAAGTGCATTTCCGAAGTACCCGGGTTGGCGAAACAGACCTCGATGTCGTTGTTGACCAGGGTGGTTATCAAACTCTCTGCACCGTTCATGCGCGGAACTCCAGTGGGGAATAATGTGTCAGGCGGCGGCGATCTGCTCGGCGGAGAAGATCTTGTTGGGGTTGAGGATGTTGTGCGGATCGAGCATGCGCTTGAGGCGCATCATCAGCTGCAGTTCCTCCGCGCTGCGGCTGCGCGGCAGTTGCTCGCGCTTGCTCAGGCCGATGCCGTGCTCGGCGGAGATGGAGCCCGCGTACTTTTCCACCGTTTCGTAGAGCAGTGTCTGCATCGCCTCGTAGTCGAATTTCTGCGCGTCGCGGTTGCCCAGGTTAAGGTGCAGGTTGTTGTCGCCCAGGTGGCCGAACACCACGCAAATGGCCCCGTCGTATTGCGCCATCTGTGCGCGGATGTCGGCGATAAAGGCCTCCATGCGCTCGATCGTCACACTGACGTCAAAGGGGATGAACGGCCCGAGGTTGAAGAAATCCAGCACGTCGTCGCGGATCTCCCACAGCTCGTTGCGCTCCGCCTGGGAACGGCTCAGCACCGCGTCCTCCACCAGTCCCTGCTCCATGGCCTCGCCCAGCACCGCCTCGAAACGCTCCGCGTCGTGCACGGGTTCCGAACCCTGCGTCTCCACCAGCACGTAGTGGCCGTAGCCGTGGGGCAGCGGACGCGGGTGGACGTAGCCCTCGCGCGTAATGTACTCGTAGAAATCCGGCCACATGACTTCGAATGCCGACAGGCTGCCACCGCTGCGGGCGTCCAGGAAGCGCAACAGTTCCGCCACGCGCGGAAAATCTTGCACCGCCAGCAGCGCGGTATTCTGGCTGGTCGGCAGGGGGCGCAGGCGCAAGACGACACGGGTGACCACCCCCAGGGTGCCCTCGGCGCCGATAAACCACTGCTTGAGATCGTAGCCGGTGTTGTTCTTGAGCATCTTGTTCAGGCTGGTGACGACGGTGCCGTCGGCGAGCACCACTTCCAGGCCCAGTACGCTATCCCTGGCCATGCCGTAGCGGATAACCATGTTGCCGCCGGCGTTGGTGGAGACCCCGCCGCCGACAGTGGCGCTGCCGCGCGCGCCCCAGTCCATGGGCAACAACAGCTCCCGTTCGGCGGCAGCCTCGGCGGCGACCTGCAGTATGCAACCGGACTGTACGGTCATGGTGCGGTTGTCGCTATCGATTTCCTCGATCGCGTTCATGCGCTCCAGGGACAGGCCGATCTCGCCGTTGGTCTGGAAGTGGCCGCTGGCCAGGCCGGTCTTGCCGCCCAGGGGCACCAGCGCCTGGCCCGCCGCGTTGCATAGCTCAAGAACTGCCGACACCTGCTCGGTACTCTCCGGCTTGAGCACGATATCGGGCAGGTAATCGTCCGGTTGTTCGCGCACGCCGCGCTCGCCGAGCAGGTCGCGCAACCGGGCGATGACCTGCGCATCCGGATCTGCCATATCAGCCTCCCTGTCACTGCAGCCTGAGCCGCCGCTAAGCATAGAACATGCACACCGGGGACGCCACGACCCTGGCCGGATGAAAGTCCGGTATCATGCAGTGCGAACAGAATGACAACACCAGCGCAGGGAGACACGCCAGCATGAATACTACCCCCACCGCCGCCAGCGAACCCGGCGCGGGGTTCCTCGGCCACCCGCGCGGACTCTATGTCTGTTTCGCCACCGAGCTGTGGGAACGGTTCTCCTTCTACGGCATGAAATACCTGCTGCTGCTCTACCTGACCAAGTACCACCTGTTCAGCGATGAGGGCGGGCTGGAGGTTCTGGGCGGCTACGCCGCCCTGGTGTACGCCATGCCGGTAATCGGCGGGCTGCTGGCGGACCGCTACCTCGGCATGCGCAAGGCGGTGATCTTCGGCGGCATCCTCCTCGCCCTGGGACACCTGGGCATGGCGGTGGAGGGCGAGCAGGCTCGTAGCGTCAACGGCGAGGTGGTGCGCGACGAGGGAGCGCTACAGGTATTCTATTTTTCGCTCGCGCTGATCGTCATGGGAGTCGGCTTCCTCAAGCCGAACATCTCGACCATTGTCGGCCGGCTGTACGCAGCAGACGACCCGCGGCGCGACGCCGGTTTTACCATTTTCTACATGGGCATCAATATTGGCGCCTTCACCGCGACGCTGCTGTGCGGCTACCTCGGCGAGACCTACGGCTGGCGCTACGGTTTCGGCGCAGCGGGGGTGGGCATGGTGATCGGCCTGCTGACTTTCCTGCAGGGACAGAAACACCTGCAGGGACACGCCGAGCCGGGCGACCCGCAGGTACTGCGCGCGCCCTCCCCCATCGGCCTGAGCATGGAGTGGACCATCTACCTCGGCGCGCTGGCTGGCGTGGTCGTGGCCTGGCAAATGCTGCAGTTTCACGGCGCCGTCGGCATTGCCCTCAACACCCTGTCCCTGGCGGTGCTGGCCGGCCTGGCCTGGTTCATCACCGTGAAGTGCAACCCGGTGGAACGCAGTCGTATGCTGGTGCTGATTATCCTGACCCTGTCCACGGTAGTCTTCTGGTCGCTGTTCGAGCAGGGCGCCGCATCGATGACGCTGTACGCGGACCGGGTGATGGACCGGCGCATCTTCGGCCTGGAACTGACCGCGGCCCAGTTCGGCTCCCTCAACGCCCTGTTCATCTTCCTCTTCGCGCCGCTGTTCGCCTGGCTGTGGACCAGTCTTGGCCGCCGCGGCCTGGAGCCCAGCACCCCGGTCAAGTTTTCCCTGGGCATCGCCCAGGCGGGCCTGGGCTTCGGGGCATTGATCATCGGCGCCTCCATGCCCGACGAGGCGGGCCTGGTCGCCGGCTACTGGATGGTGCTCGCCTACCTGCTGCACACCACGGGGGAGTTGTGCCTGTCCCCGGTGGGCCTGTCCGCGGTCACCAAGCTGGCCGTGCCCAGCGTGGTCGGGGTGATGATGGGCTCCTGGTTCCTGGCCACCGCCTACTCCGAGTTCGTCGCCGCGCAACTGGCCAAGCTCGCCGCCGTGGAGACCGTCGATGGCGCGGTCACCGATGTCGGCCTGGCGCTGGCCAGCTATACTGAACTGTTCAGCAGCCTGCTCTATTTCGGGCTGGGTGTCGGTGCGCTGCTATTATTGTTGTCACCGTTACTGAAACGCATGATGCACGGCGTCCACTGACCCGCACCGGGGGGAGCGCGTATGGCCGACAGGGATTTTGACGTCATTGTCTGGGGGGCCACCGGTTTCACCGGCAAACTGGTGGTGGAATACCTCGGCCAGACCTATGGTGCGGACAGCGGCCTGCGCTGGGCGATCGCCGGGCGCAATGCCGACAAGCTCGAGGCCGTGCGTCGCGACTGCCTGCCCGCGGCCACGCGCGAAAGCGTTGATACAGTGCTCGCCGACAGCGACGACAGCGACAGCCTCGCCGCGATGGCGCGCCGTACCCGGGTCCTGTGCACCACCGTGGGCCCCTACGCGAAATACGGCACACCGCTGGTCGAGGCCTGCGCCGCGGCCGGCACCGACTACTGCGACCTGACCGGGGAAGTGCAATGGATGGCCCGGGTTATCCCCCGTTTCGAGGAACAGGCCAGGGCCAGCGGCGCGCGCATCGTGCATACCTGCGGCTTCGATTCGGTGCCCTTCGACATGGGCGTGTGGTACCTGCAGCAGGTAATGCACGAGCGCCACGGCGTGTACGCGCGGCAGGTCAAGGGCCGCGTACGCAGCACACGCGGCGGCGCCAGTGGCGGCACCATCGCCAGCATGCTCAATATGATGGAGGAGGCGAAGGCCGATCCCGCCGTGCGCCGCGCCGTGGCGGACCCCTACGCGCTCTACCCCGCCGGGACCCACGCTGGTCAGGACGGGCCGGACCAGCGCGGCGCGGTGTACGATGTGGATTTCGAGCAGTGGACCTCGCCGTTCATCATGGCGGCGATCAACACGCGCGTGGTACGCCGCAGCAACGCCCTGCTCGGGTTCCCCTGGGGCGAGGACTTCCGCTACGACGAGGCCATCCTCAACCGCTCGCGCTCACAGGCAGCGCTGCTCAGCCTGGCCTCCGGTGTCGGCATGCTGACCATGGCGCTGGGACCGACCCGGGCCGTGGCGCAGCGCTTCCTGCCCAAACCCGGGGAGGGTCCGGACAGGGCGACGCGGGAGTCCGGCTCCTACGAGATCCTGTTTCACGGTATCGACCCGGCAAACCGCGCCCACGACATGCGCGTGGCGGTGCGCGGCAATCTCGATCCCGGTTACGGCTCCACCTCGCGCATGCTCGGTGAGGCCGCGGTCTGCCTGGCACAGGACGAACCGGTTTGCGCGGGTGGTTTCTGGACGCCCGCCACCGCCCTGGGCCAGGCCTATCTCGACCGCCTGCAGGACAAGGCCGGACTGCACTTCGAAACCGTGGACCCGGCCTAGAGCGGGACCTGCAGGCTACCGCTGGTAAAGCGTCGCCAAACCCCGTACATTTTCCGCAGGGACAATAACACCACACTGGGGACAGCTGGCCGGGTTGAACAGGTTTAACCTCACGTTCAGCGGAGAAATACTGGCGGGAGAACAGCCCGACCAGGTCAAACTGCGCTTCGGCGAACTGCTCGCCATCGACGACCCGGTGCGCCTGGAGCGTTTCTTCTCGGGCGAAACCATCATTCTGCGACGCAATCTCGAGCGCAAGGAAGCCGCGCAATGCTTCCAGGATATGCGCCGTATCGGGGTGGTGACACAACTGGTCAAGGTCACCGCCAGCGAGGCGGCGGATGCCGTGGTGGGCCATGCGGCCGACGGCGGGCAGACCTGGGCCGCCGGGCCCGGCACACGGCCCAAGTCCGGGACGCGCAAGTCCGGGACGCGCCGGCGGGAAAACGCCGCCCGGGAGAAGGCGGAACGCGAAAAGGCCGCCCGGGAGAAAGCCGAGCGCGAAAAGGCCGCACGTGAGGAAGCCGAGCGCGAGAAAGCCGAGCGCGAAAAGGCCGCACGTGAGGAAGCCGAGCGCGAGAAAGCCGAGCGCGAGCAGGCCGCACGCGAGAAAGCCGCCCGGGAGAAAGCCGAGCGGGACAAGGCCGCGCGGGAAACCGCCGAACGGCAGCGCCGCGAGGCCGAGAATGCGGCGGCGCGCAAGGACTGGCAGCGAACCATCGAGGAGGCGCGCGCACGCATCGCCGCCGCCGAGGAAGTCGCCGCGCAGGCGCGGAGCCGCGCGCAACAGGAACAGCAGCGCAGGCGCCTGGCAGAGGAAGCTGCACGCCAGCGCATACTCGATGAGGAACGGCGGCGCCGGGCGGAACAGGCAGAGGCGCGCGAGCAGCAGCGCCGCGCCGCGCAACAGGCCGCCGCGGAAAAAACCCGGCAACGGCAGGCCGGGGCCGCGACACGCCCGTCCAGCAGTGCGGCAGGGGCCGGAGACGCCGGGGCGCTGGCGCTGGAAGAGCGCGCCATCGAACGGGCCGCGCAGGAGTTGAGCAAGGGGGCGACGCTCAAGGCCGCCACCCCGCGGGTGAAGACCCGCCTGGAACTGCCGGCACGGCGCAGCCAGGGCGCTGGTGAACAGGCCGTCCCGGCCGCGCGCAAGCGGCGTGGCGGGGAACCCAACTTCTTTGCATTGCGCCCGTTCCGCAACACGCCCGCAGTGCAACAACGCGCAGCGCGCGCCGGGCGCAGTTTGCGCCGGGCGCTGGGCGGCGCGCTGCTGGCGGCCGTCGCCCTGGCCAGCCTGGGCGTACTGCAGCAGCGCATACCACAACCGCTGCCGGTAAGCGGCGCGGACGCACTGGCGGCGGCGCCAGACGGCAAACTGGCGCTGCTGGCCGGCGACCGGCTGCTACTGCATGACCGCGCCGGTGTCGGCGAAAATGAACAGACGCTGGCCTCCCTGGGGCTGTCTTCGCTACAGGCGCCTGTGGTGTTTGCCGGCGATGACGAACTGCTCGGCCTGGGCGCCGTTGCCGACACGCCCGACGACGGACCACAGCTACTGCGCTGCTCCCTCGAACAGGGCAGCTGCCTGCCACTGGCGGCGCTGCTGGCTGGCAGCGCCATCGCGACATACCGGCCGCACCCGCTGGACGGCAGTTTCTTCGTGGCCACGCGCGAGCCGGCGCAGTTGCTGCAGCTGGACCCCGGCGGCGAGGTCCTGGCCCGCGCCGCCATCGCACTGCCGCCGCGTCCGGTGCTGCGCCAGCATGCCGGCCTGCTGTTTATGAACAGCGCCCAGGGGCCGGGCATCAGCGTCTTTCGCTACGACCGCAACGCCTTCGGCGAGCAGCTCGACGAGGTCCTGCTGCTGCCGCCGGACGCCATCGACGCCGGGCACGAGCGTGTCGGCGATTTTCTCTGGAACGGCTCTGCGTGGTGGGTGGTGATGTACGCACCAGACAGCGGCGACGCCGGCCTGTACCGCTTCGACAGCCAGTGGAACTACCTCGGGCGCGCCCCCCTGGACGCGGCGGAGCCGGACCTGCAACTGGTCGCCTGGGGCGGCAAAACCCTGGCCAACAGCGGTCACGGAGCGGGCATCGCGCGCTTCGGCGAGCAGGGCAATGCCGAGGCGCCTTTCGTCTCGGGCCTGCTGGAGGAGCTGATCGCTCAGGGCAGGCGGCGCGCGCAGGTGGCCGCCCTGGCCTGGCGCGGCGGCTATCTCCTCACGGGCCTGAGCGCGCTGCTGTGCGGCGCTCTCGCCTACCTGTTCTACCTGCGCTCGCTGGTCTACCGGCCACGTCGGGAACGCGACGCCGAGCCCGCCGACGACCACCTGGACGACCTGCACTGGATAGCAGCGCTCCCCGCACGCCGCGCGGCGTTGCGGCGCCGCGGCGCCAGCTATGCCGCGTTCTCCCTGGCCACCTGCCTGCTCGCCATCAGCCAGGGCGTGAACGCCTACCAGTTGGCCGCGCTGCTGCTGGCGCTGTCCGGGCCCGCCGCCGCGCTGCTGCTGGTCGCGCGCCAACCGGTAGGCAGTATCGGTGTGGCCGGCGATCGCCTGCTGCTGGTCGACCACCGCGGCATTTACCATTTCGGCGGCGGCTCCCTGATCGCCTATCGCGGCGCATTCCTGCTCATGGATGATGTGGTGGTGTTCATCGGCAACCGCCTGTTCCCGGCCTTCCCGCGCGACGCCCTGCGCCGCCACGTGGCGCCGCTGGCGAGGGCGGGCATCCGTGTCGACCGCAAGACCGTGGCGGTGAAACTGCTGCAGGGCCGGCACCCCTTCGCCCTGGGCGCCCTGCTCACCCTGCTCGGTGTCGTCGCGGCCGCGCTGCTGCTCACCGCCCAGGCCGTGTTCTGACCCCACTGGCGCGCGTCACCCTATCCGATATACTGCCGGCCACAGAGGGGATAAGCACGGACGGGGCCGCCACGGGCATGACAGAGACACAGCACGCTCACCACGGCACGAGGGGCAAGCCCTCGGTTGCGCTGTTCGTGACCTGCCTGGCAGACCTGTTGCGCCCCTCGGTCGGCGAGGCCAGCCTGCGCTTGCTGCGCCACGCCAGGACCGCCGTCTCGGTGCCGCCGCAGCAAACCTGTTGCGGGCAGCCCGCCTACAACAGCGGCGATTACGACGCGGTGCGCCCGCTGGCCAAACAGGTCATCGCCATGCTCGAGTACGCGGACTACGTGGTCCTGCCCTCCGGCTCCTGCGCCGGCATGATCTGCGAACACTACCCGCGCCTGCTGGAGGGTGAATGGCGCGACCGCGCCCTGCAACTGGCGGCGAAAACCTACGAACTGACGACCTTCCTGGTCGAGGTGGCCGGCCTGGAAATACAGGCCCAAGCCCCGGGCTCCGGGCCCACCGTGGCCTACCACGACAGCTGCGCCGGGTTGCGCGAGCTGGACATCCGCGAACAACCGCGCAAGCTGTTGCGCGAGTTGTGTGGCGCGGACATCCGCGAGCTGCAGCAGCGCGACGTCTGCTGCGGCTTCGGTGGCACCTTCTGCGCCAAGATGCCGGAGATATCGGCGAAAATGGCCGACGACAAACTGAACGACGTACTGGCCACCGGCGCGCCCATACTGACCGGCGGTGATCTCGGCTGCCTGCTCAGTCTCGCCGGTCGCGCCCGTCGCCTGGACATGGATATCGAGGTGCGCCACGTGGCCGAGTTGCTGGTCGGCGATACCGACGGCCCCGCCATCGGCGAGGGAGACTGAGCGTGGAGTCGACCAGCGACCGATTCCTGCTCAACGCCAGCGAGGCGCTGCGCGATACCCCGCGCGCGCAGCGCCGCGACGTCATGGCGGCCTTCACGCCCCTGATCCGCAACGCGGCGGTGGAAGGCTTCGCCGCCTTCGAGGCGACGCGGCAGCATGTCAAACGCGTGCGCCAGCACAGCCTGGACAACCTGGCGTTCTACCTCGGCCAGTTCGAGCACGAGGCGGTGCAGAACGGCATGCGCGTACACTTCGCGCGGGACGCCGGGGAGATGAACAGCACCGTGCTGGACATCTGCCAGCAGCACGGCGCCCGTCGCGTCGCCAAGGGCAAGTCGATGGTCACCGAGGAGACCGGCCTGAACGACTTCCTGCAGGACGCGGGACTGACTGTGCGCGAAACCGACCTGGGCGAGTACATTATCCAGGAGGCGGGCGAGACCCCCAGCCATATCGTCGGCCCCGCGCTGCACAAGTCCGCCGACGAGATCCGCGACCTGTTCCTGCAGAAACACGACCTGGGCGAACGCGAGCTGGCGGCAACCGGGGACATGGTGGACGAGGCCCGGCAGGTGCTGCGCAGGCAATTCCTCGACGCCGAGGTGGGCATCATCGGCTCCAACGCGCTGATCGCGGAGAACGGCTACTCGATGCTGGTCACCAACGAGGGCAACGGCGACCTGTGCGCCAACCTGCCTCCCGTACTGGTTATCTGCACCACCATCGACCGGGTACTGCCGCGGGCCGAGGACGCCGCCGCCATGCTGCGCCTGCTGGTGCGCTCGGCGACCGGCCAGGCACAGACCTGCTACACCAGCTACTACTCCGGGCCGCGCCGCGCGCAGGATCCGGACGGACCGCTGGAAACGCATATCGTGCTGCTCGACAACGGCCGCAGTGACATCCTCGAGGGCGACTACCGCGAGATGCTCGAGTGCATCCGCTGCGGCGCCTGCCTGAATCACTGCCCGATCTACTCCAGCGTCGGCGGTCACGCCTACGGCTGGGTGTACCCCGGCCCCATGGGCTCGGTGCTGACACCGCTGCTGACCTCGCTGGAGGCAAGCGCCGCGCTGCCCAACGCCTGTACCGCCTGCGGCCGCTGCGCCGAGGTCTGTCCCGCGGATATCCCGCTGCCGGATCTGCTGCGCGACCTGCGCGCGCAGGAGAGCGAACAGCGAATCGACGCCGCGCGCTGGCGCCTGGGATTGCGCATGCACGCCTGGCTGGCGCGCCAGCCGCGGCTGTACCGGGCTCTCACCAGCCTGGCCATGACCCTGCTGCACCGCCTCGGCCACCGGCGCGGGGCGTTTCGCCGGCTGCCCCTCGCCAGCGGCTGGACCGGGCAGCGCGATTTTCCCGTGCCACAGGGCAAGACCTTCATGCAACGCTATCGGCAGCGGCAGCGTGAGCACTAGCGCCCGCACCGACATCTTCGCGCGACTGCGCCACGCGGCCGGCAGCGCCGGCGAAGACGTCCTGGCCCGGCGCGACGAACTGGGCCACGCCCCGCCGCCCGCGCTGCCAGCGGAAGACCTCGCCGAGGCCTTCCTGTGCAATGTCCTGCGCAACCGCGGCAGTATCGACACCGCCGCGGATCGCAGCGCCGCGGTGAAGGCCGTCGGCCGCTATGTCTACCAGCATTACCGCAGCCAGCGCCTGGTGGCCGGCAACGACCCGCGGCTGGCCGCCATGCCCTGGCGGGATGCCGGGGTGCTGCCGCGTTTCGGTGCGCTGGAAAGCGGCGAGGCGGTCGCACTGAGCTTTGCGCGCCTGGGGGTCGCCGAACTCGGCGCGGCGGTGACCTGGACCGGCAAGGGCAACCCGGCGGTGAACAACCTGCTGCCAGAACACCACATTGTGCTGGTGGATGTAGACGACCTGGTGGCGACGATGGAGGACGCCTGGCAGCGCATGGCCGATGCCATGCGCGAACAGGGCCGGCCGCGCGGCGTGAACTTCATCGCCGGCCCGTCGAGCACCGCGGATATCGAGGGGCAACTGGTGTACGGCGCCCACGGGCCGCGTCACTGGCACGTCATCCTGCTCGGCGAGACCGCGCCGGACACCGGGCAGCGGGCGCGGGAGCGCGCCGCCGGGAGCTAGCTGGCCGGGGCCGCGACCAGCGGCGTGTAGCTGAACTTCTGCCCGCCCAGCGCCACTTCGAACATCAGGCCGCCCTTGGCGATGGTAAACACGGCCATGCCCTTGCGGTAACCGCCGTGGGTGGTGGTCGCGTCGTTACGGCCACCGCTGACTCCCGCCGCCATGCCACCACCGGTGTTGGCCTCGGCCGAGGCGCCGGCAGTAATCGCCACCGCCGTGGCCTGGGCGCTGAACTCGAAGTTGCCCGAGCTGAAGTCCCGGAACGCCTGTTCGTGCTCGAAGAAGATGATCTGGCTGAACGCCTGCCCCCCCAACTGGAAGCCGACGGTGAGCTGGGTCATGGTGGTATCGCCCACATGTTTGGCGTTGACGAACACGCGACCCTTGCCGTGCGCGCCTCCGACGCCCATACCGCCCTTGCCGATCGTCGGGAATATCGCGTAGCCGTAGGCTGTCTTGAAAAACGTCGCGCTCTCGCCGGCGTTGGCGAAGGAGCGTATGGCGTCGCTGTAGTCACTGGCCTGGGCTGTGCATGGCAACAGCAACAGACTGGACACCAGCAGGATGAGTCGCGCGACTGTGGGCATGACAGCAGACCTGTGGGGATGATGGAGTGTGACCGGGCGGGACGCAAACGGTTCCCTGCCTACGCGGCCTGCCCGCATTGTCTGGGGGAATGCGCGGCAGGTCAAGCACTGGGACGGGATGGCCGGGACACCGCCTAAACGGCAATCTGCGACAGGTCGATGCCGTAGGCCTCGGGTTCCAGGCTGCACTTGATCGTCACCGTGGGGTTGCCCTCGGCGTCGCGCAGTTCCTGCAGGTCCACGACCCGCGACTGGCGCAGGCGGTTCTTCTGCGCATCCAGCAGCACCATCACCTTGGGCCGCAGCCGGCGTGTGCGGTATTCGGCGACGACCACGCCGACCTCACCCGAGGACAGTTCCACCAGGGTTCCGGCGGGATAGATACCGATGGCCTGGATAAAGGCCTCCACCAACTCCGCCTGGAAATCCGTATCCCTGGAGCGGTAGAGTATCTTGATCGCATCCGACGGTGATACCGGCTCGGCGTAACTGCGCGCGCTGGTGATCGCATCGTAGGTGTCGACGATGCCCGCGATGCGGGCAAATGGCGGGATCTCGTTGCGGCGCAGCCCGGCCGGGTAACCCGAACCGTCGTAACGCTCGTGGTGGTGCGCGACCATGGCGATGACATCCTGGTTGAGGATGCCACTTTCCTGCACGATCTCCAGCCCGTGGTTGACGTGGCTCGCCACCTCGGCCATTTCCTCGGTGGTCAGTTCACGCTCCGCCTGCAGCAATTGCGGATCGATGCGCAGTTTGCCGACGTCCATCAACATGCAGCCCATGGACAGCGAGCGCAGGTCGTGTTTCGGCAGGCCCAGTTGCCGCCCCAGGGAGACCGCCCAGATCGAGGCGCCCAGGGAGTGCTTGTAGGTGTACCTGTCGTGCTGCTTCAGCCGGGCCACCCACAACGCGGCGTCGGGGTTGCGCGCAATACTGTCCACGATCGGCTCCACGGACTTGCGCAGGCGCACGATATTGAGCTTCTCGCCCTCGCCCACCTCGTCGAAGATCTCGTCGACGTCCTGCACCAGGGTGTCCATCGCGGCCTCCGCGCGTGGGCGCTCCTCCTCCCAGTCGGCGTCCTCCGCGTAGGGCTGGATCATGTGGCCCTGAAAAATCTGCTCGATCGGCTGGCGCCTGCGCTCCGTGCTGATACTGTCGACACGCGCGGGCCGGTTCAGTGTGCGCGAGCGCCGCGCCCGCGCCACCGTCGGCTCGATACTGCGCCGCCGGTCGACGAGCACGTACTCGCAATGCTCGCGCAGCCGCTCGATATCCTCGGCGGACTTGATGAAAAAACCCTGGGTGAAAAACGGCGTTTCCAGCCACGGCCGGTCCAGGCCACTGACGTACATGCCAATGTCCAGGTCCGTGGTCCACACTTTCAGGGTTTTGAGCATCGCGCCCCGGGTCCCCTTTGCTTCGCGCCTGAATCCGCCGCTGACGGAAACCGACCAAAATGGTCAAAAAATGTCCACCTTGGTCGCTTTTCCTCCGGAAGATAGGAAAATCAGCCCAGATTGTCCACACTAACCTATTGTTTTCTCGATTTTATTCTATTTCAGAATGTGTAATTAATTACACTATTCGATATTGCACTATCTTAGCCCCGCGACCGTAGCCGCCGCGCCCTGTGCTATAGTCGGGCGCCGCCGGCGGAGGGGCCGCCCGGCGCATCACGGAGACTTTCTGCCATGCGCAAACTGCTGTTGGGGCTTGCCGTTGTCCTGGTACTGCTGGCCAGCGTGCCACTGCTGCTGCTCGCCAGCGGCACGATCAGCACGAGCAGCCTGCGCATGATCCTCAACGTCATGGCCGGCGTCTCCGGTCCCGCCGCGGACGCCTCCACCCTCGGTCGCTACCGCGTGCCGCCGGGCTTCACCGTCCAGCTCTACGCGGCGGACCTGCCGCGTGCGCGTTTCCTGCACTTCACCGCGGCGGGGGACCTGCTGGTCAGCCGGCCCCACGCTGGCGATATCGTGCTGCTGCGGCGCGACGCCGACGGCGACGGGCTGCCGGACGGTCGTGAAACGCTGCTCGCCGGCCTGAGCCGGCCGCACGGCCTGGATAGCGCCGCCGGCTGGCTCTACGTGGGCGAATCCAACCGCATCGGGCGCGCGCCGTTCGACGCCGCAGCGGGCCGCCTCACCGGCCCCTACGAGCCGCTGGTGGAAGACCTCAGCGACAACGGCAATCACTGGAGCAAGACCCTGCGCATCGGACCCGACGGCGACCTCTACCTGGCCCAGGGGTCGACCTGCAATATCTGCGACGAAGAAGATCCACGCCGCGCCACACTGATGCGCTTCGCCCCCGACGGCAGCGGCGGCGAGGTCATCGCCGACGGGCTGCGCAACAGCGTGGGCTTCGACTGGGCGCCCTGGAGCGGCGCGTTGTACGCTACCGATAACGGCCGCGACCTGCTCGGCGACGACTTCCCCCCCTGCGAGCTGAACCGCATCGAGCAGGGCGGCTTCTACGGCTGGCCCTACTACAACGGCGCCAATGTCCCCGACCCGGACATGGGTGTGGATCCGCAAGCCGCGCAGCGCGATCCCATCGCCCCGGTGCACGGCTTCGCCGCGCACAATGCGCCGCTGGGCATCACCTTCCCCGACACCTCCGGCTGGCCGCCGGCCTATCGACGCAGCGCCCTGGTCGCACTGCACGGCTCATGGAACCGCAGCGAACCGGACGGCTACAAGGTCGTGTCGCTGCACTGGCGCGACCACGGTATCGAGGAGCGCGATTTTCTCAGCGGCTTCAACCGCGACGGGGACATCAGCGGCAGGCCGGTGGATGTCGCCCAGGGCCCGGACGGCAGTATCTATATCTCCGACGACTACGCCGGTGCGATCTACCGCGTCAGCTACGGCGCGGCGCCGGGCGACGCGACGCGGGCAATGGCGCTGCCCGGCGCCGGCAATCGCCTGGACGCGTCGCCCCCGGACTGGCTGGCCGACGCCGACCTGGCGGCCATGGGCGCCGCAGGCGCCGCGCTCTACCGACGCCACGACTGCGCCAGCTGCCACGAGGCCGGGGAGAATCCCCGGCGCCTGGAGGACCTGCCGGCGCGCCTGGGCTACGCCGCCGTTGTCGAGACGCTGCGCGCGCCGCAATCCCCCATGCCCGTGTACCCGCTCAGTGAGCAGCAGCGGCGCGAACTGGCGGTCTTCCTGCTGACGCGCTGAGCGGGTTGCGAGCGGATAAGCGCGCGCGGGCGCTGACAGGCACACCGTCCAGGGGCTACCATGCAGCTACCTTCGGCCACCGGGAGCCGACCCGGCACATGTTGCGGTACCTGCCCAATGCGCTGACCCTTGCGCGCCTGCTGCTCGCCCTGCCCCTGGCCCTGCTCATCCTGGAGCGGGACTACCCCCTGGCGCTGGCGGTCGGGCTGATCGCTGGCCTGACCGACACCCTGGACGGCATGGTGGCGCGACGCCTGCAGGCGCTGACACGCTTCGGCGCACTGCTGGACCCGGTGGCGGACAAGGTGCTGATTACCGTCAGCTTCGTCTGCCTGGCCAGCGTCGGGCTGCTGCCCTGGTGGCTGGCCGCGTTGGTCATCTGCCGCGACCTGATTATCGTCGGCGGCGCCCTGGTCTACCGGCTGCTATACGGGCCCTTTGAATTTGCGGCCACGGCGCTGAGCAAGGCCAACATGTTCGTACAGGTCTGTTTTTGCCTGTCACTGCTGCTGGGGCAGGTGCTCGGCGGCCCACCGGACTGGCTGCTGCCGGCGGCTGCGCTCGTCGTGGCGGCCCTGGCCGTGGCCAGCGGACTGGACTACGTGCTGCGCTGGGGCCAGAAGGCGCTGCGGGCGCGCAACCGGGGGCAGCGATGAGCCGCGAAATTCACGTCCTCACCTACAACATCCACAAGGGCTACTGCAGCGGCAACCGTCGTTTCGTGCTCGACTCCATGCGCGAGCGCATCGCCGAGACGCGCGCGCATATCGTCTTCCTGCAGGAAATCCACGGCACGGCCATCAAGAGCGACGCCAAGCGGCGACGCTTTTCCTATCCGGACCAGCCCCACTTCGAGTACCTGGCTGACGAGGCCTGGCCGCATTACGCCTACGGGTGCAACGCCATCTACCGCAAGGGCGATCACGGCAACGCCATCCTCAGCATGTACCCCTTCGTCAGCTGGGAAAATATCGACGTCTCGGTGTTTCCCCGGTCCAGCCGCAGCATCCTGCACGGGGTCATCGAACTGCCGGGCACCGACCTGCCCCTGCACACCCTGTGCGTGCACCTGGGCCTGCTGGAGCAGGAGCGCCGCGAGCAATTGCAGGCCCTTACCGAGCGTATCAACCGGCATGTGCCCCGCGACGAGCCGATGATCATCGCCGGTGATTTCAACGACTGGCGCCGGCGCGCGGAACACCACCTGCACGACGACCTGGGTCTGCAGGAACTGTTCGTGCAACTGCGCGGCCGGCACGCGCGCACCTTTCCCGTGTGGGCGCCGTTGCTGCCGGTGGACCGCATCTACTACCGCGGACTGACCCCCAGCGACTGCGGCCGGCTCAGTGCGGGCCCCTGGCGCGACCTGTCAGACCACGCCGCGCTGTACGGGGCCTTCACCCTGGCGGCGCGGTGATTGCCGCGGCGCCCGCGAGTCGCTATCTTCGGTCCTGCCAATAACACAAGGAGTTCAGCCCGATGGGTGTACGAGACGTGGTAGCGACACTGGCGCATTTCCCCACCCTGGCGCGGGTGAAAAAAGAGGTCGCACCGCGTCCACCGCAGACGCCGGACTGTCTGGCCGCGCGCTGCGAGCGCACCGTGGCGCGCTTCCCCGACCGGGTGGCGGTGATTTTCGAGGGGCAGAGCGTCACCTGGGCCGAACTCAACAGCCGCGCCAACCGCTACGCCGGCGCGCTGCGCGAGCTCGGGCTGGCGCGCGGCGACACGGTCAGCGTGGTCATGGAAAACCGCATCGAGTTTCTCACCGCGCTGCTGGCGCTGAACAAGCTCGGCCTGGTGGCGGCGCTCATCAACACCAATTTGCGCGGGCGACAGCTGCTGCACTGCATGCACATCACCGACAGCGTGGCCTGCCTGTTCGGCGAGGAACGCATGGAGGCGATTGAGCAGGTCCGGGACGCCGCGGAACTGGCGTCGTTGCGGCACTTCCTGTACTGCGCCGACAGCGGCGCGCAGCCCTGCCCGGACTGGGCGCGGGACACCGACGAACTCGCCGCGCAACAGGCGACGGACAATCCCGCGGATACCGCGCGCAACACGCTGGCGGACAGCGCGCTGTACGTCTACACCTCCGGCACCACCGGCCTGCCCAAGGCCGCGGTCATCTCCAACCGGCGTTTGCTGATCTCCGCCGCCCTGTCCTGGGTGGGCGGACTGCGCTGCACCGAGCGCGACCGCATCTACCTGTGCCTGCCCCTATACCACGGCACCGGCCTGTTCCTGGGCGTCGGCGCAGCGTTCGCCACGGGCGCCAGCATGGTTATCCGCCGCCGCTTCTCCGCCAGCGCCTTTCTCGACGAGGTGCGCGAACACGGCGCGACCTGTTTCGTCTACATCGGCGAGGTCTGTCGCTACCTGCTGCACACCCCGCGGGCGCGCGACGACCACCGCAACCCGCTGCTGAAAATGATGGGCAACGGCCTGCGTCCGGACGTCTGGCACGATTTCAAGGAGCGCTTCGGCGTCCGCCGTATCGCCGAGTTCTACGGCTCCAGCGAGGGCAACGTCGGCTTCGTCAACTTTCTCAACAAGGACTGCACCGTGGGCATGACCAGCGTCCCCATGGCGCTAGTGCGCTACGACGTGGATGCCGACGAGATCCTGCGCGATGCCGCGGGCCGCTGTATCGAGGTGGACGCGGGCGAAGCGGGGCTGCTGCTGGGCAAGATCACCGAGGCGACCGTGTTCGAGGGTTATACCAGCGCCGAGGAAACGGAAAAGAAAATCCTGCGCGACGCCTTCGAGGACGGCGACTCCTGGTTCAACACCGGCGACCTGATGAGAACCGTGGACGTCGGCTTCAGCCTCGGCTTCCCGCACTACCAGTTCGTCGACCGCGTCGGCGATACCTTTCGCTGGAAGTCTGAAAACGTGTCCACCAACGAGGTCGGTGAAATTATCAACGGCCACTCCGAGGTGCATTTCTGCAATGTCTACGGCGTGGAGGTGCCGGGCGCCGACGGGCGCGCGGGCATGGCGGCGTTGGTGCTCGCGGATGGCGTCGCGCAACTGGACGTGGAGAGTTTTTCCCGCCATATCTGCGCCAACCTACCATCTTACGCGCGTCCGCTGTTCCTGCGCATCCAGCCGGAGCTGGACACCACGGTCACCTTCAAGATGGTCAAGGGGGACCTGCGCAAGCAGGGCTACGACCTGGAGCAGGTCGAGGATCCCCTGTTCGTGATGCGGCCGGGTGACGCGGTGTATACCCCGCTGGACGCCAGCTTCCTGGCCAGGATCAAGTCCGGTCAGGGGGGGTTCTGAGCGCGGGGTTCAGGGTTTGAAGCGGTCCAGCCCGAAGATTTTGCGGTTCATCGCATCGAAGGCGGCCAGCGGCAACAGCTTTTTCAGCAGCGGCAGGCGCGTGCTGTTTTTACCGCCGCGGATGATCGCCGGTGGCGGCTCACGCAGCAGGCGCGCAGCGACGTGGCGAGCAAATTCCTGCGCCGGGGTCGCGCCCTGCTGCCCCGCCTGGGCGCGCGCGCGAATGCCCTTTTCCACCGGGCGGTAGAGGGAATCGGGCGGCAATTGCAGGCCGGACTCGGCGTGATCGCCAAAGGACGAGCGGATGCCGCCGGGCTGCACCGTCACCACGCGGATGCCGAAGGGCGACAACTCCATGCGCATGGCGTCCGAGAGGGAATGCAGTGCGGCCTTGCTGGAACAGTAGGCGCCGGCAAAGGGGGTGGCGAACAACCCGACGATGCTGCCGACGTTCACCACGGTACCGGCATCGCTGGCGCGCAGCAACGGCAGCGCGGCGCGGGTCAGGGCAACCGGTGCGATCACGTTCGTCTCGTATTGCCTGCGCAGGTCTTCCCGCGTCAGGTCCATGACCGCGCCCACCTGGGAGAATCCCGCGTTGTTGACCAGCATGTCCAGGCCGTGCCCGGAGGCGGTGAGCGCGTCGATCGCCGCCGCGATACTGGCGTCGTCGTCGACATCCAGCGGCAGCACCTGCAGGCCCGCCGCGGCCAGCGGCTGCAAGGTTTCGCGCCGGCGTGCGGTGGCGTAGACGCGCAGGCCGCGGCCGTGCAGTTCCCGCGCCAGGGCCGCGCCAATACCGCTGGAACAACCGCTGATCAGGACAGTTCTGGTCATGGCAAAGCGCTTCAGTTCGGCGGAAACTGTGCAAAGATCGCCTGCGCGGCCTCGCGCCTGAACTCGGCGGCCTTCTGCGGGTCGGCCTGCGAGCGCATGCGCGACTCGATTTCGGCGCGCCACACCGAGCGCAGGCGCAGCGGATCGACCAGGTCGACAATAAACGTGCCCTGGGTGTACTGGCGCACACTGACGTCGGCGCCGACCCCGCAACTCCAGCAATTGTAATAGGTCGCGCTGTTGAAGCTGCGCACATCCAGTTGCTCCTGGGTGACCAGGTGCCACTGCAGGAAGACATCCGCGTCCTCATTGTCCGCCACCACCTCGTAGCCACGACGCTGCAGTTCATCGGTCAGCGCCTGCGCGATGCGCTCCACCTGCATGTCCGAAATCACCACCATGGCGGGATTGGCCCGGTTGATGGGCTGAATGGCGATCTTGCGCACACTCGAAAAATCGTACTGCCGGTCGTAGTCGGTGGTCGCCGTAATGGGGGTGGCGCAGGCGGAGAGCAGGGCCAGGGCCGCCAGGGTGAACAGCAGGTGCCGGGAAATAGCTTGCATGGGAGTCGATCCTCTCTCGGGTAGCGCCAGCAGCAACCCCGCCACCGGCCGGGTAGCCGCGCGCCGACCCGATCACTCGGGCCGGCGGGCGCCGGGAAAGAGCAGACTATATTACGCCAGCAGCGGGATTACCAAGGGCGCGCCGAGCCGGCCGGATTGCCCGGCCCGTGCAGCGCGCCGTCGCGCATCCGTGTGCAGCGAGCGGCCGCGCTCAGCTTTCCACGAACGCCCGCTCGATGACGTAGTGGGCGGCCTCGCCGTGCCGCGACTCGCGGAAGCCGCGCGCATCGAGCAGCGCACAGACGTCCTTGAGCATGCTCGGGCTGCCGCAGACCATGAAGCGGTCCGCCGCCGGGTCCAGCGGCGGCAGCCCGATGTCGGACGGCAGCTTGCCGATGCGCAACAGGTCCGTGAGCCGGCCGTTGTTGGCGAACTTCTCCCGCGTCACGGTCGGGTAGTAGATGAGCTTGTCGCGCACCATGTCGCCCAGGTACTCGTCGCGCGGCAGGTGCTCGGTGATCAGGTCGCGGTAGGCCAGTTCCTCCGTGTAGCGGCAGCCGTGGGTCAGTACCACACGCTCGAAGCGCTCGTATATCTCGGGGTCGCGAATGATGCTCAGGAACGGGGCCAGGCCGGTGCCGGTCGCGATCAGGTACAGGTGCTTGCCGGGCAACAGGTTGTCATGGACCAGCGTGCCGGTGGACTTGCTGTTGACCAGGATTTCGTCGCCCACCTGGATACCCTGCAGCTTCGAGGTCAATGGCCCGTCCGGCACCTTGATGCTGAAAAACTCCAGGCCGTCCTCGTAGTTGGCGCTGGCCATGCTGTAGGCGCGCATCAGTGGGCGGCCGTCCTGTTCCAGGCCGATCATGGTGAAATGGCCGTTGCGGAATCGAAAGCCCCGGTCGCGCGTGGTGCGGAAGCTGAACAGGGTGTCAGTCCAGTGGTGCACGTCGGTGACCGTCTCCCGGAGAATTGCTGACATGCGTGGGCCCTCCCTGAGGGTAGTGTATGAGCCTGTAATCTAGGCCTTGCCAACATATTAGTAAAACGATTTAATATGATTATATATATCGTTTTTATCAATATAGGAGAGTGCCCCGTGCGCTTCAGCCTGCGCCAGATCCAGGTGTTTGTCGCCACCGCCCGGCACGAGAACGTCAGCCGCGCGGCGGAGGCGCTGGCCATGTCCCAGTCCGCCGCCAGCGGCGCGCTCAAGGAACTGGAGGGACAGTTCGGCGTGCGCCTGTTCGATCGCCGCGGCAAGCGCCTGCAACTGAGTGAGCTGGGCCACCAGGTCAGGCCGGCCGCCCAGGGCCTGCTGGACCAGGCCGAGGCCCTGCAGCAGGCCCTGGCCGGCGACGAAGTGCGCGGCCGGCTGCACATCGGCGCCACCCTGACCATCGGCAACTACGTGGCGGTCGGCATGATCGCCCGCTTCCGCGCGCGCCACACGCAGACCGACGTCGCCCTCGAGGTCGCCAACACCCACAGCATCGCCGAGCGCGTCGCCGGTTTCGAGCTGGACATGGGCCTGATCGAGGGCGAGCTGCACCACCCGGACCTGCACATCGAGCACTGGGGCGGGGACGAACTGGTGGTGTTCGCCCACCCCGGGCACCCCCTGGCGGGCAGCGCCGCATTGCGTGACGAGGACCTGCTGGCGCAGCAGTGGATCGTGCGCGAACCGGGCTCGGGTACACGCCAGGCCTTCGACCGGTCCATGCAGGGCATTCTCAGCGACCTCGACATCGTGCTGGAATTGCAGCACACCGAGGCGATCAAGCGCGCGGTCGAGGCGGGCCTGGGAGTCGGTTGCCTGTCGCGCATCTGCCTGCGCGAGGCCTTCGAGCGCGGCTCCCTGGTGCCGCTCGCAGTCCCGGGGCGCGACTTTCACCGCCAGTGGTTCCTGGTGACCCAGCGCGACAAGTTCCAGAACGCGGCTTTGCGGGAGTGGCGGGCGCAGTGCCTGGCGGAAGCGCCGGGCGGCACATGAATTTGCGCCGGGCGCTTTAAGATACCGCGGCGACTATATAAACTTGTGCACCGTTGCTATCCCCAGTTCCAGAGGAAACAGGACATGAAAACGCGCGCAGCAGTCGCCTTCGAGGCGGGCAAACCCCTGGAAATTGTCGAAGTCGACCTGGAAGGCCCCAGGGCCGGCGAGGTCCTGGTCGAGATAAAAGCTACCGGGGTGTGTCACACCGACGCGTTCACCCTGTCCGGTGACGACCCGGAGGGCGCCTTCCCGGCCATCCTCGGCCACGAAGGCGCGGGTGTCGTGGTGGAGGTCGGCGCCGGGGTCACCTCGGTTGCGCCGGGCGACCACGTCATCCCGCTGTACACGCCCGAGTGTCGCGAATGCGACTTCTGCCTGCACCCGAAAACCAACATGTGCCAGGCCATTCGCGAAACCCAGGGCCAGGGCGTCATGCCCGACGGCAGCAGCCGCTTCTCGCTGGATGGCAAACCCGTGCTGCACTACATGGGCTGCTCCACCTTCTCGAATTACACCGTGCTGCCGGAAATCGCATTGGCGCGGGTGCGCAAGGACGCCCCCTTCGACAAGATCTGCTACATCGGCTGCGGCGTCACCACCGGCATCGGCGCGGTCGCCTTCACCATGAAGGTCGAGCCCGGTTCCACCGTGGCGGTCTGGGGCCTGGGCGGCATCGGCCTCAACGTGATCCAGGGCGCGAAGATGGTCGGCGCCTCGCGCATCATCGGGGTGGACATCAATCCCGACAAGGTGGCGCTGGCCAGGCAATTCGGCATGACGGATTTCGTCAACCCGAAAGAGGTGGATGACCTGGTGGGCCACCTGGTGGAAATGACCGGCGGCGGCCTGGACTACACCTTCGAGTGCATCGGCAACGTCAATACCATGCGCCAGGCGCTGGAGGCCTGCCACAAGGGCTGGGGCGAGAGCTGCATCATCGGCGTCGCGGGCGCGGGGCAGGAAATTTCCACCCGCCCCTTCCAGTTGGTGACCGGGCGCAAGTGGAAAGGCACCGCCTTCGGCGGCGCGCGCGGTCGCACCGACGTACCGAAGATCGTCGACTGGTACATGGACGGGCGCATCAATATCGATGACCTCATCACCCACACCATGCCCCTGGATGACATCAACACGGCCTTCGACCTGATGCATTCCGGCGAGAGCATCCGCTCCGTCGTGGTGTACTAGGTCAGCGTCGTGGATCAGGTTGCAGAAAACCGCTGTTTCGGCGGCAGGCAACTGCGTTTTGCGCATCGCTCCGGGGTTCTGGACTGCGATATGCATTTTTCCGTCTACCTGCCACCCGCGGCGGATCAGGGCAAGGTGCCGGTGCTGTACTGGCTGTCCGGGCTGACCTGTACGGACGAAAATTTCGTCAACAAGGCCGGCGCACAGCGCTACGCCGCGGAGCACGGTGTGGCGATCGTCGCGCCCGACACCAGCCCGCGCGGCGAGGGCGTGCCCGACGACCCGGATGGCGCCTGGGATTTCGGCCTGGGCGCCGGCTTCTACGTCAACGCGCTGCGCGAGCCCTGGGCGGCGCACTACCGCATGTACGACTACATCGACCGGGAGCTGCCGGCCCTGGTCAATAAAGAGTTGCCCGTGGACGGCGACCGGGTGGGTATTTTCGGCCACTCCATGGGCGGCCACGGCGCCCTGACCATCGCCCTGAAAAACCCGCAGCGTTACCGCTCGGTCTCCGCCTTCGCGCCGATCTGTTCACCGATGAACTGCCCCTGGGGCGAAAAGGCGCTGGGCAACTACCTGGGCGACAACCGCGAGTTGTGGCGTGATTACGACGCCTGCGAACTGCTTGGCCGCGCACAGCAGCACCTGCCCATGCTGGTGGACCAGGGCGACGCCGATGACTTCCTCGCAGAACAGCTCAAGCCGCAACTACTGGACGAGGCTGCAACCGCGGCGCACTCCCCCCTCACCCTGCACATGCGCCCGGGCTACGATCACAGCTACTTCTTCATCGCGTCGTTTATCGGCGAACACATCGCCTTCCACGCGCAATTCCTCTAGCCCCGCTTAACATTTGTTAAGGCACCGCGCCTGGCGCCCGCTTAAGCTTGCGTTTCAACCGGGACAGTGACACCGCCTCGATCCCCAGGTAGGAGGCGATATGGAACTGCGGCAGGCGCCGCGCCAGCTCTCTCTCGTGCTGCAGCAGCCAGCGGTAACGCTGCTCGGCGTTGCAGGTGAGCAACATGGCCTCGCGCTGTTCGTTGCGGATAAAAGCCCGCGCGAGCATCCGGGTGTAGTACCGCGCCAGCGCCGGGTGGTCCCGACTGGCCTGCTCGAGATCGGCAAAGGCAAAGGCGAGCGCGCGGGTGTCCTCCAGGCACTGGATGGAAAAGGGCGCCGCGGAACCGGTCATGGCAGCGCTCACCGGCCCGGTGATTTCGCCCCCGGCGTAGAACGCCTTGTTGCGTTCCCTGCCATCGGGCGTGGTGTAGTACAAACGCATCAGCCCCGACTCCAGCAGGTAGAGGGTATCGCTGAACTCGCCAGCGCGCAGCACCATGTCCCCATGGGCAAATTCGCGCGCGGACAGGCGCCCGAGCAGGGCTGCGCGGGCGGCGTCATCGGTCACCCCCAGTGATTGCAACAGCGGCGCCACGCGCTCGAGAAGATCGTTGCCGGCCATAGCGCCAGTGTAGTCCGACAAATTGTCGTGTAACAGGAAAATTGGAGGAGAAGGCCATGAGCCAGCCAGCAAACGCTATCGTGATGAATACCGGCGCCGGCGATGCACTACCGGAAACGGCGCAGGACCCGGCGCTGATTCGCCAGGATCGCAAGAACAAGCTCGCCGCGGCGCTGCGCCTGTTCGGCCGCTTCGGCTTCGACGAGGGCGTGGCGGGCCACATCACCGTGCGCGACCCAGAGCGCACAGACCACTTCTGGGTCAATCCCATGGGTCGTTCCTTCAAGCAGATGACCGTGTCGGACCTGTTGCTGGTCAGCCACACCGGCGAGGTGGTCCAGGGCGAGGGCCTGCTCAACGGCGCCGCCTTTACCATTCACTCGCAAATCCACATGGCCCTGCCCGCGGTCAACGCCGCGGCCCACGCCCACTCGGTCTACGGCAAGGCATTCTCCGCACTGGGACAGGAACTGCTGCCGCTGACCCAGGACGCCTGCGCCTTCTACCAGGACCACGCCCTGTTCGAGGAGTTTACCGGGGTGGTGCTGGACGACGACGAGGGCCGGCGTATCGCCGCCGCGCTGGGCGCGCGCAAGGCCGCCATCCTGCAGAACCATGGCCTGATCACCGTCGGCGAGACCATCGACGCCGCCGCATGGTGGTACATTACGCTGGAACGCAGCTGCCAGGCGCAACTGCTGGCGCAGGCCGCGGGCAGCGTGCGCGCGATTCCCCACGAGGTCGCGCTGCAGACCCGCGAGACCGTCGGCAGCCCGCTGGCGGGATGGTTCAGTTTCCAGCCGCTGTACGACGTGATCACGGCGGAGCAACCGGAGCTGCTGGACTAGCCGTCGCTAGCCGGCCCCCGCCGGCGCATCCTGCGCGGCGCCGCCGCGCAGGGCCTCCAGCCGGTGGCGCAGCCAGGCGCTCAACCAGAAGTTATCGCTCTGCTCGAGCAGGGTCTCGTGGGCCGCCGCGGCCACCTGCGCGGCGGCGCTGTCGCCCGGGTTTACGGACAGTACGATGTCCAGCAGGTGCAGCGCCTCCAGGTAATCGCCCGCGCCCAGCCTGTCGCGCGCGCGCTGCGTGATAGTGTCCGCGCCCCCGGCCAGCTCCACCAGGTCCGCGTGCACCGCGCTGCGCGGGGTGGCGTACAACTCGGTGGTCGAGGCGTGGTGAAACCAGCCGGCGTAGTGCTCGAAGATGGCGCGCACACTCCAGGCCACCTTGCCGTAGCCCTGACCCACCTCCAGTTCCGCCGGCAGCGCGATGTCGCGCATCAGGCTGTGCACGTCCGCGCCCGCATTCATGCCACGCACGGTGGCGTCGTGCACATGGTGTATCGCATCGCGCAGGACAGTGAGTTCCTCGCGGATCAGGGCGGCGCCGTGTATCGGCCCGTGGTGGCCGTAGAGCAGCGTATCCGGTGCCAGGTCCAGCACGGTCTGCACCGCGGCGGCGACGGTCAGCGCATCGCGATAGCGGTCGCCGCGAATAGTCACCAGGTTGGGAAAATGGCCAAAGGCGCAGCCAAAGAGATTGCCGGTCAGGCAGATGCGCTGCTGCGGCAACCACAGTACCAGCGAGTCGTTGGTCTCGGCGCCCGGCACCGCGATCAGCTCCACCTCCAGCCCGCCCAGGGACAGGCTGTGGCGATCCTGGAACAGGATATCCGGCCGGGGTGTGTCCTGCGGCGGAAATTCCGTGTAGCCGTGTTCGGCGTAGTGGCCGAAGGCGGCGGCGAACTTGGGCGTGAAAGCGAAAGCCGAGCGGTCGGCGCGGAACGGCGCGAGACGGGCGTCGTAGGCCTGGTGTTCGGGATTACCCGCCTGTGCGATCACCTGCATGCCGGGGTTGTGCTCGCGGAAATGGGCCACACCGCCGACGTGATCCACGTGGCCCTGGGTGAGCACCAGGTAGCGCAGCGGGGCGTCGGAAAAGGCCGCGAAGTTGTGGCGGATGACCGGCGCCTCGATGCCCATCCCCGCGTTGACCTGGATATCGCCCTGCTCCGTCTGCAGCAGGTAACAGTTGGAGAACGCCTCGCACTGCACGATGAAGTCATTGATGCGGCGCGCGCTGTCGAAGGACGCCGGGTTGGGTTCCACCGGGCGCTGCCTGTACAGAGGTTCTCGCATGGCTCTGGTGTCCTCGCTCACTGCACTTCCACACGCACCGGGAAGCGGTCTAAATAAAACTGGAAGCGTTCACGCAACTGCGCCGGCTCGACGCCAAAGTCGCCGCGCAGGTCGTAGACGACCTGGCCGTGGCGGCCGCGCGGGTGGGCGTCGAGAAAAGCCTGCAACTCGCCGCGCACGGCGGGAGTCACCGGCAGGCCGGCGCGCGCGTATATGCGCTCGACCATCGCCAGGTCGTCGGCCATGAACTCGTGAAACAGCACGTCGATGCTCTGCCCGGGCGGGATGACATCGCGGTCGCGCACACAGGCTTCGAGCAGGTGCGCCACCCGCGCTGTCCAGTAGTCGAGCAAGCCGGGCAGGTCCACGCGCTTGCGGCCGGTGCGCTGTCCGTAGGCGAGCATGGTCACCGCGGACTGGATCACCGAGACCGGGTCACGATGGGTGATGGCGATGGTCGCATCGGGAAAAACACGGCGCAGCACCGGCAGCTGTTCCAGGTGTTGCGGACACTTCAGCACCCAGCGCGTGCGCTCACCGGTGTGATCCCCATCCTGCCAGGTGAGCAGCTTCAACACGGTTTTCATGTACTGGTAGTGCGGCGTCTGGTCGCTGGCGTAGTAGGCGTCGCGCCAGCGCGGCGACACCGCCAGCCACTCGTAGTTATAGGAGGCGAAGTCCGGCCCCATCAACTCCAGTTCCTCGTGGATGTGGTCCGGGTTCATCGGGTGCATCGCTGCCAGCAGGGGCGACATGGACTGCATCATTTGCCACTGCTGCTCGCAGCGCTGCCAGCGCGGGTCGTCGCGGCCGCCGCGCGGCGTCTCGCCCGGCATGGGGACGGGCTCGTAGGACTCCCACAACGGCAGCGCGCGCAGGCGCGAGTCCGCCGCCATCAGGTTGAGCAGGTGCGTGGTGCCCGAGCGCGGCAAACCGGCGACGATGATCGGCGCGGATAACTGCACCTGGTGTATTTCCGGGTGGCGGCCGAGCAGGTCCTGGATCAGCAGGCGGCTGCGCGCGTGCTGCAGCAACTTGTTGCGCAGGGGTAGCCGGCCGAGCCCGGTGAGCCCGGAGTCGGCCGCCCACTCCTCGCACAGCAGTTCCAGCCTGGCGCGAAAATCCTGCGGACCGAAATCACGCAGGCCCGTGGCCTCGCTCGCCTCGGCCAGGATGCTCCCGGCGTCCAGCTCCACCTGCAGGGTTTCGCCGTACGCCAGGGCGGCCTGCTGCGCCTCGCTCAGGCGCGGCTGCGCGAGGTCGTCGATACGGATCAGTTCGGCCACGCCCGCTCCCGCCGGTTAATATTAATACGACCATATTAATATAGTCCGCACAGCACCCCCGGGCAAGCCCGCCCAGCTCCCTGCCCAGCTCCCCGGCGAAGTCGCGTTATCTCCAGATTCCCGCCCGGGCGCACTGGCCTCGGCCCCGGGGTGCTGTTAGCATGAGCGGCCCAGTCCAGAAAACGGTGAGGACGGCAATGGCAATGTTCGATCGACCCAAGAGCAAACCGGCGGCTTCTCCCCCGCGGGAAGCACAGACGCCGCCGCCCCCGTCCCCCCCCGCACAGACTGCCACACCGAGGAGTGACGCTATGATCGGACCCAGTATCACGATAAAGGGCGAAGTCACCGGAGAGGAGGACCTCCTCATCCAGGGTAAAGTCGAAGGCACCATCAACCTCAAGGACCAGGAGGTCTCCGTGGGCCAGTCCGGCGAAGTCACCGCCGACGTGAACGCGCGCGTGGTGAAAATCGATGGCAAGGTCACCGGCGACATCAGCGGTACGGAAAAGGTCGTGATCTCCCAGTCCGGCAACGTGCGCGGCAACATCGTTGCGCCGCGGGTCACGCTGGAAGACGGCGCGATTTTCAAGGGCAGCATCGACATGGACCCCGGCGATTCCGCGGCGTCCAAGGCGTCCCTGACCAAACAGCAACCGGCCAACAGCCCGGTGCCGGACCTCGACCTGAAAAGCGGCTGACCGCCCGTTTCATCACCGCAGCCCAGAACCGGCGCGCCGTGAGCGGCCGGGCACCCCTCTGTGACAAGCATCCGCGAACAGCCCACCCAGCTTCTGCCCGCCCTGTTTCGTCACGTCGACGAAGACCAGCGGCTACAGGTACTGCACCTGGGGCCCGCCTGCCAGGACACGCTGGATTTTTTCTCCTCGTACCGCTGCCGGCTGCAGATCATCGACCTGTTCGCCGAACTTCCCGTGCCGGCCGAGGAGGACACGCAAAGCGGTCTGCAGGACTACTTCCGCGACCTGCTGCAGCTAAACCCCGATACGCGCTTTGACGTCTGCCTGTTCTGGGACCTGTTCAACTACCTCCCGGCGGCCGCCCTGCAGGCCTTCATGCAGGTACTGGCCCCACACCTGGCCGATACCTGCCTGGGGCACGCGTTTTCCGTGCACAACCCGCGCACCGAGGAGCTGCCGCTGCTGTTCGGCATTCGCGACAGCGACTGCCTCGGCGTGCGCCGACGCGCCGCGCCGGTGCCGGGCTACGCGCCGCACAGCCAGAACCGCCTGAAGGAACTGCTGCACTGCTTTGCCATGGAGCGCTCCGTACTGCTGGCTGACCGTCGCCTGGAACTGCTGCTGCGCGCCCGCGCGGCGGAGCCCGCGCGGCACTGAACCGGGCAATGGCCCGGGCGACACAGGCGGCGCCGGGAGGCCACTTGGCCTATACTTGCGGTATGGACGCAATCCGCCCACAGGCGCGGCGGGCGGCAGCACCCACCCTGCTCTGCCTGCTGCTGTGCAGCCTGCCGCTGGCCGCCGCCACGGTATACCGCTCCGTGGACGAGCACGGCGTGGTGAGTTTTTCCGACGTCCGTCCGCAGGGAGAGGGGCCGGTGGAAACCCTGCACATCGAGGCCCCCGCGCCACAGCCCGACAGCACCGGGCAGGAACGCCTGCAGGCCATGCGTGAAACGACCGATCGCATGGCCGCCGACCGGCGCGAGCGAGAGAAACACCGCGCCGAACTGCGCCAGTTGCAGGCGCGGTCGCAGTCGCAACCGCAGTACCTCACCGAGTACCTGGAGCCGCCCTTTTACACCGGGAGCTACGGCGGCTACTACCGCCGCCACTCCTACCGCCCGGGCAACGGCCCGGGTCCGGGTTTCCGCCCGCGTCCCGAACACCCCGATGTCCGGCCCCCGCTGCGCCCGCCCCAGGGCCGGGACGCGGCGCGCGACTTCGGCGGCTACAACAACTACCCCGCCTCCTTGATCCGGCGCAGCTACCCGCCAGCGGTGCGGCGCGCCTTCAGCACGCCAAGGCGCTGAGCCCGGCCCACGGGCAGCGCGAGGACCACGGCGCTGCAATCCCGGACCAGGGTGCAGAGTCTCGTTTCCCCCGGCCGGCTGCTATACAATGCGCGCCGTCAGACACCCCAGGCAGTAATCCACCATGCGACAACCCACGCAAACCTTCGTGGACAGCGGCGACGTTGCGCTGTCGGTGCTCGAGTGGGCCGGCAGCGGCGACCCTGTGCTGCTGCTCCACGCCACTGGCTTCCACAGCTACTGCTGGAACGAGGTGGTCCGGCGCCTCGGCGAGCGCCGTGTCATCGCCATAGACCTGCCCTTTCACGGCGGCAGCCGCTGCGCCGGCCGGCCCCACTGGCCGCAGATGGCGCAGGCCATATCGCGCTGCATCTCCCGCCTGGAACTGGACGCCATCGTCGGGGCAGGTCACTCCCTGGGCGGACACCTGCTGGCGCGCTGTGCGGCACACGAGCCCGGGCGTTTTCGTCACCTGCTGCTCATTGACCCGGTGATCCTGCCGCCGCAGCGCTACGCCTTGCTGGGCGAGCAGCCCGGGGAAATTGACCCCGCGACACACCCGGTGAGCCGGCGCAAGAACGACTGGCATGACCCGACACAGATGTTCGAGCGCTTCCGCGATCGTTCCCCCTTCGACACCTGGGAACCGGCCGTACTGCGCGACTACTGCGAGCACGCCCTGCTGCCGGCCGGCCAGGACGGGCTGCGCCGGCTCGCCTGCGATCCCCTGGACGAGGCCGGCATCTATCTCAACCAGCGGGGCAACGAGAGTATCTACGAGCAATTGCCGCGACTGACCATGCCGGTCACGCTGCTGCGCGCGCCCAGCGACGAGGGCGCGGAACCAGGCGGTGCCCACTCCCCCACCTGGCCGCAGCTGGCCGCCGCTCTGCCCAACTGCCAGGAGGTTTACCTGCCCGGGCACAATCATTTTATCCCCATGCAGGACCCCGCCCTGGTAGCCAGATACCTACTTGCTGCGCCATAATCCGGTCTCCTTCTCCGCGCCACACAGAGGACACCGACCCGCCCATGCACGCACTCAGACTGGCGGCCATGCTGGCCGCGGCGCTCACCGTCGCCTGCTCAGACGGTTCCGACAGCCCCGCCACCCCCACGTCACTGACCGTGGCGCCAGGCGCCGCCCCGGAGGGCGCGCCCGGTGAAATGCGCCGGCTGGCCCTGCGCGCCACGCTGACCGAGGCGCGCGGCGACGACGTCAGCGTGTATTACGAGACGGTGCCCGGCTCTGGTACCGCCACGGCCGAGATCGATTACCTCGGCGCCAGTGGCGAGGCAGTCATACCCGCCGGCGCGCTGCAGGCGTTCATTCCCATCGACCTCATCGGCGATGCCGAGGAAGAGCCGGCGGAAACCTTTACGGTGAAGCTGCGCACCAGTGGCAACGCCGAGGCCACCGCACAGGAGGTCACCGCCACCATCGCCAACGACGACAGCGCCTGCGACCAGCCGTTCTCCAAGAACCCGAACCCCTGGCTGGTCAACGGCGCCGACCCGCTGAACTTCGCCCACCGCGGCGGGGTGCGCGATTTCCCCGAGAACACACTGTACGCCTACGCCGAGGCCGCCAGGGCGGGCGCGGACGTGCTGGAAATGGACGTCTACCAGACCAGGGACAATGAGCTGGTGATCCTGCACGACCTCGACGTGGACCGCACTACCAACGGCAGCGGCAACGTGGTGGACCTGACCCTGGCGCAACTGCGCGCACTGGACGCCGCCTACTGGTTCGTGCCGGGAGCGGGCACGCCCCACGACAGGCCCGAGCAGGACTACGTATTCCGCGGCATCGCCACCGGCGACAGGCCGCCACCCCCCGGCTACAGCGCCGAGGACTTCCGTATTCCCACCCTGGAGGAAGCGCTGGCGCGCTTTCCACACGAACTGATCAACATCGAACTGAAGCCGGACCTGGACGGCGCCGGCAACTACGAGACTCAGATGGCCGGGCTGTTGCAGCGCTACGGACGCTCCACCGATGTCATCGCCGCGTCCTTCGTCGACGAGGCGGCGAACAACTTCAAGGCGGTGGCGCCGTGTGTCTACACCTCGGTACCGCTGGACCATGGTACCGCACTGGTGTTTGGCTTCCTGGGCAGCGGTGAGTTTCCCCCCGTGCCAGAGCACATCACCTGGCAGGTGCCGCCAGACACCAGCCAGATCGGCCAGGTGGATATCGACCTGGAGGTGGTCACCGCGGAATTCGTCGCCGCCAGCCACGCGGCCAATCTCGCGGTGCAGGTGTGGACCATCAACACCTGCGACGAAATGCTGCGTATGATCGAGCTCGGCGTCGACGCCATCATGACCGACGAACCGCTGCTGTTGGAAAGTCTGCTGTCGACACCGAAGGAGCAGCGCAGCTGCGACTGACAAGCTGGCCGGCAGGACCCGCAGCGCACTGACAACTGCCCTGAACAAGGAGAACAACAACCGTGAACGCCGTGATCATCGCCCTGTTCATTCTCTGCATCCTGCCGCTGGCCTGCGCCTGGACCAGCGGCTTTTACCGCCACAAGCAACTGGGCTCCGTGGACAACAAGGAACCGCGCGCCCAGGCCGCCCAGCTCAGCGGCGCCGGCGCCCGGGCCGTGGCGGCGCAGGCCAACAGCTGGGAGGCCCTGGGCCTGTTCAGCGCCGCCGTGCTGGCGGTGTTCATCAGCGGCGTACCGCTGGACACCATCGCCAATCTCGCCCTGGCCTACAGCGTCCTGCGCATCGTCTACATCCCGCTGTACGTGGGTAACCTGGACGCCCCGCGCTCGCTGGTGTTCCTGGCGGGCTTCGGTATCTGCATGTATATGTTCTACCTGGCCCTGTCGCACTGAGCCTCCACCCCGGGCGGGCGGTGCCCCGCCCGGTCGCGGCGCCGGCTCGGCTCGGCTCGGCTCGGCTCGGCTCGGCTCGGCTCGGCTCGGCTCGAAAAACAGTACGATTGATGTATTGCTTAGGCTAAGCGAACCTCCCGGGCGGGCAGTGTCCCGGTCGGTCGAAAAGCTCACTCCCTCTCGGGACACTGCCCGCCCGGGAGG
>MDSW01178520.1_pt1 | contig 49286 bp, 32 predicted proteins | sample 811171 | NCBI WGS metagenome assembly MDSW01 (sample SAMN05326641, study PRJNA326480) | marine metagenome | isolation source: seawater | place: Atlantic Ocean: North West | collected 2012
CGCCGCCGCCGCCGCCGTCGAACCGAACCATCGCGTCTCGATGCCCCATCCCGGGGAAGGGCCGCGAACGTTCACGCGATGCTACGACAGACGCGCGCGCGTCGTCTCGCCGCGCCGCCGTCGCCGGTTTCCCGTCCAAGCGTCGGCGGCGCGTCCAGGAGCCGCCGTCGCGGCGACGCCGACGCCGACGCCGACGCCGACGCCGACGCCGACGCCGCGCGCGATGGGAGTCCGAGCAGACCCGCCAACGCCTCGCGCTCCCGCGCGCGCCGCGCGTCCCGCGCGTGTTGGACGACGCGTCGCCTCACGACGCTCTCCGTCGTCTTCCGAGAGCACGAGCGCAGCCGCGACGCGTCGCCCGCGATGCGAGCGTCGATCGCCGCGCTGGAGTGCGCGCGCTGGTCCGTCCGCAGCTGTCGTCGCGTCGGCGCGGTCGTCGTCACCAGCTGCGACTCGGCGCGTCTCGCGCGCGCGGCGGCGTCGTTCGCAAGTTCGGTGTCGTTGAAGGCCCAGCGCCACAACAGATCCTCCGCGTTCTCGTCGTCCGCTGCTTCCCCTCCGTCGAGCGCGACGGCGTTCCGCGCGGTCGTGGACGTCGCGAGCGCGCGGTCGCGCGCGGTGGACGGCGACGGCGCGCGCCACGACCCGCGCTGAGAGGGCGGCGCCGCGCCGCGAGACGACATCTCGCCGCGCGCGGGGATGTGAGGGCGTCGGACGACTCGATTCGTGACGTGACCAGACAGTGCTGACGCTTGCGTGAGAACGTAACAACGCGTCGACCTCAAAAGCGACCGTCTACGATGAGCTAAGCTCCTAATGGTAATAAATGAACGCCGCCGCCGCCGCCGCCGACCATCATCACACCGCGCGCTCCGCGGCGAGCAACCGCGCTCGATCGCCGCTCCTCTGCGGCGTCCGCGGAGACGTCGACGTCGACCCGAAGCCGACGCTCAAGCCATTCGCGTCGTCGCCAAACTCGACGCCGCGAACGCCGCCGCGAACGCCGCCGTCGCCGTCGTCGTCCTCGTCGTCCTGGTCGTCGCTCCGCTTGATCATCCCGAACGCCGCGCCGCCGCCCCCGCCGCGAATCATCCTCCCCTCCTTCCTCCGCTGGTCGTTCCGCCAGTTGATCGCCAGCGTCGCCACCTCGAGCGCGTGCAAAAACAACGGCGGCGCCCACGACGACACCCTCTCCTCCGTCACGAACACCTTCTGCGCCCACGCGACGACGCCGCTCCCGGCGTCGACGCCGTACGTGAGGTACGACAGCGAGTGCGACCCCTCCGCCTTAATGGACGCGATCAGCTGCGGCATGAACTTGCAGACGAAGTTGACGGCGACAACCGCGCCCAACGCGTTGCCGTAGACCATCAGCGGTTCGCAGCGCTGCTCGGACGCGAGGACGAGAAGCGCGGGGAACCACGCGAGGGAGATGATGGCCACCTGCGCGATCGCCCAGAGGCGCGTCGCGTCGCGGGTTCGGTACGCGATGTCGATGCCCAGCGCCTCCCAGGTGAACCTTCCGGGCTCGTCCTCTTCGAAGCGCGCGGCGACGAAAAAAACGAAGACCATGCTGATCGAGTTCACGAGCTCGACCCACACGAACGTCACGCTGCGCTGCGCCCTCGCCCAGTACGCGAAGTCGCCTTGGTACGACAGCACGATCTGGTTGTAGTGCAGGATGAGGAGGTTCAGGACGTATAAGAAGCCGCCGATGTTCCCGAGGCCGAGCGTCGCCATGGAGATCCCGCGGCTCGATCGCCGAGCGTAGATCTTGTACGCTTGGGGGATGCCGACGGTGGCGCTGAAACATATCGAGAAGACGCCGAGCGCGGTCGTCCACGGTCCCGGGTTCTCGAGCTCGTTCAGGCACGAGTACGTCGCCTCCGCCGCGGTCCCATGCGACATGGCGACGCGCGGGCGCGAGTGCCGCTCGATCGAGCCGCGCGGGAAATCGAACAGGTCGGTTCGCTGATGCTGTCGGTGCCAGTTGGCATTTTCATAACGTTTCGCGACCGGAAAGGAAGAGCCGCCGTCGCCGTCGGTCGCGGACGAGACGCGATACGCGATCGCGCGCGCGCGGGGTGAGAGAGCGTATTACACGTCGCGTTCGCGTTCAAACAAAACGACACGATCGACGATCGACTACAGTTAACAGTACCCGCGTCGCCCGTCAGATGGACTTGAACGGCGCGTCCCGGATCGCCTCCAACGCCGCGCCGAGTCTCAGCGCCACCAGCGGCCCCTCCTCCTCGCCGAGCACCTCCACCCTATCTTCTAACCCGCGCAGCTCCGCCATGAGCGCCGCCGCGAGCTCTCGGACGGTCATCCCGGTCGGCGTCGCGGGCGGCGGCGTCGGGGACCTCTCCGCGGCGAACGGCTCGGGCTCCGGCGTCTTCGCCGCCGCCGCCGTCGTCTCCTCGTCGTCGTCGTCGTCGGCGGCGGTTTCCGCGGCGGCGATGCCCAAGAACCCGAGCCCGAGCGCGCCGCCGATGGCGGGGCCGTCGAGCGAGTCCGTCGAGCGCGACTTGGCGACCGCAGCCTTCGCGGCGTCCTTCGCCTCCTTCTCCGCGTTCGCTTTCGCCTCCTTCTCCGCTCTCGCCTTGGCCGCTTTCTCCGCCTTGTCCGCCTTTTCCTTCTCCTTCTTCTCCGCGCGCTCCTTCTCTTTCTTCTCCTTTTCGAGCTTCGCCTCGAGGACTCTCGCCTTCTCCGCCGCTGCCGCGGCGACCTTGTCCGCGCCGTCGAAGACGTCTAAATCCGCGCCCGCCGGTTTCGCGTCGCACCCGACGTTGAACGACTTCAGTTCGTCCACGGTGTACGTCGTCTTCGCCGGTTTCGTCGGCGTCGGGGACGCGACGTCTTCCCAGCTCTCCGGGTCCGCGCGCGTCGTCTCGTCCTTCGCGTCGACTTTGACCTCCACGGCGGCGGCAGCCTTCGGAGTCTTCTCGTCCTCATCCTCCGCCCACTCGTCCTCGTCGTCGCCGCCGCCGGTGATGCCGAGGTACGATAACCCCAACCCCGACGCGCCGCTCCCGCTCCCGCCGCCGGAGTCCGCGCTCGCGTCGGATTTCCCCCGCCCGATGCTCGACGGCCTCGACGCCGCGCCCTTCGCCTCGCCGACCATCGCCATCACCTTCGCCTGCTTGTTGTTCGCGTCGTCCGCGTCGACGTCCTCCGCCGCGGGTTTCGTCGAAGCCCTGGCCGTGGAGCCCAACCCCGCGCGCGCGGGAACCCCCGCCAGCGTCGGAATCGGCACCGGCGCCTCGTCGACGACGACGCCCGTCGCCGGGTCCACGAGCGGCGTCCACCCTTGCTTCTTTAGCAGCCGCCGTCCGACATTGTCCTCGGGGAGCGGCGCGTCGAGACCGCTCGTGGCTTTGTACGCGGATTTTTTACCCACCAGAGGCTCGAGCCGATCGGCGCCGGTCTTCACCGCCTCTCGCAACGCCGCGGCGGTCTCCGCGTCCGCCGTCGCCGCCGCGGCATCGCGCTCCTTCTCGCGGTGTTCGAACCCGGCGCTCCACGGCCATTCGCCCTCGTCCGCGGCCGGCGGTTTCTCGTCTTTCTTCTTATCGTCTTTCTTCTTCTTGTCTTTTTCCTTTTGCTTCTTGCTCTCCTTCTCTTTCTTCTCCTTTTTCTCGCCGCCCGTCTCCCCCGCCGCCGGGGGCAGGTCGAAGTCGTCGATCCCGGTGATCCCCAAGAACCCGAGACCTAACGCGCCGTCGCCGCCGAGCGTATCGTCGACGCCGTCGTCGCGATCCGTCGCGACGTAGTTCGCGGACGTCGGCATCGGCGGCACGGGAGGCCCGGACACGAGCCGACTGGTCGCGCCGTTCGATAACATCGTCATGAGGTCGTCGCCGCTGGTGCCCCCAGAGGTGGGCTTCGACGCCTTGCCTTTGCGCTTATCGGACGTCCTATCGGACGTCCTCGCCATCGCGCGCGCTTCCAAGTCCGCGGCGCTGAGCATCGCGCCCGGTCCGCCGGGCATGGGGGGCATCGGCGGCGCGCCGCCGCCGCCGCCGCCGCCGCCGCCGAGCATGGCGAGAAGGTCGTCCCCGCTGGGCGCCGTCCCCGGTGGAGCGGACCCGAGAGGCGAACGCGCCGGCATGACGCCGCCATTACCGCCGCTCAGAGCTCCCATGAGACCGGCGCCGGGCATGGGGGGACCCATCCCCGGGGGCGGGCCGGGCGACGACCCCGCGCCGGCGCCGCCGAAGAAAGCCGCGAGGGGATCCCCGCCCCCCGCGAAGATCCCTGATGCGCCGCCGCCCATCGGCGACGGCGCGCGCTGCTCGTTCAGGCTCCCCGTGGACGAGTGCAGCGAGTGCGTCATCGACGCCGGGGAACGGCGGCTGCCGTCGGACGCGTCGAAAAATCCGTCATCCGCGGAGCCCTCGCCGCCGCCTCGGATCCTGCTTCCGCCGCCGGCGCTCCCCCTCGTCGTCCGCGGCATGAGGTGCCGCGCGACGGGAGGGGACGGGTTCGCGGGGGAGCCGCCGCCGGCGCCGCCGGCGCCGCCGACGCCGAGCATCGCCATCAACCCCGCGGCGCCGCCCGCGGCCGGCGGCGGCGCCGTTCGCGACTGCGACTGCGACTGCGTTTGCGGCGGCGGCGGTCCCAGCCGCATCCCTGGGGGCGCGCCGCGGAACCCTTGCTGCTGCTGCTGCTGCTGCGCTGGCATCCCGCCGCTCCCTCCAAACCGCGGGTCCCCACCCGCCATCGAGCTCACCTGCTTCTCCTCCATGCGAAGCGCGTCGAAGAACGCGTCCGACGACGCCGCGGATGTCGCCGCCGTCGCCGCCGCCGCGTGTGCGGCGTTCGCCCCCGCCGCGCCCTCGAACGCGGGCTGCGGCGCCCCGCCCGGGGTGAGCGCGCACAGCGGCGCGGGCCTGCCGCCATGGCCGAGGTCTATCACCCGCGAGATCTTCAGAGCGCCCTGCGCGAGGAGCTGGTCGAGCACCCCCGCGGTCCCCGGTCCGAGCTTGAAAACGAAGGCGTCCTCGGGGAGATCGAAGCCGACGGACTCGTGGAGCATGATTCGCTCCGCGCAGTCGACGCCCATCATGATGACCGCGAGCTCGCCTCTGGACGTGACGCGCGTTTGAATCGTGAACGCCTTCGGTCCCTCGCTCGGGTCCGTCACGACGCGGTACGTCGCGTCGCCGCCCATGGCGAAGTCACGACGGGGGGCGTTGAACTTCGATCAGAAGAGATCCGCGTCTATCGAGATCCGCGTCGATCGAACGTTCGATCGATCGGCGACGCGTTGGGTGGATCGCGCGTCCCGTCGCGCGAACGCCGGCCGCGTTTGGGGCGAGGGCGAAAGCCCGAGGTCGTGGGACGTCAGCAGCGACCGCGACCGCGTTTGGGACGACGAACAGCACGCGTGTGGTGCGTCCGCGCGAATGCCTTCCGTTGGCGGCGGCAGCGAATCTTTCGAGTTTCGCGTCACGCATCGAACAGAACTGAAAGCGAACAGAAAGGAGGCTGGCGGAGGCCCCGATGCAAGTGGGATTAATTTTATTTTTTCATTTCACTCGTCGTCGACGACGACGCGGCGTCTTCGACGCTCGCGCCCGACCCCCACGACCCCGCCACCGCTACACGCCAAACTTCGTCACCTTCTCCCCCAACGCCACCTTCACGTCCACGACCCCGACGCCGTTCCTCCTCACCTTCAGCGTCACCGTCTCCCCCGCGCGTCTCGCGTCCAACGCCCGAAACAAATCCGACGCGTCCTTCACGGCGGCGTCGTCGAAACCGATGATCACGTCCCCCAACACAACCTTCGACGGGTCGACGACGTCCCGCGTCGTGCCTCTGATCCCCGCCATCGCCGCGGCGCTGCCGTCCGCGACGCCGAGGATCAGAACGCCGTCCGTGTTGTCCGCGTTGAAGCCGAGGAGCTGACGCAACGCGCCGTCGGGCGCGAGCACCACGCCGACGTTGGGTCGCGTCACCTTACCAAACTGTATGACCTGCTCGACGATGCCTTTCACGGAGTCGATCGGCAGCGCGAACCCGACGCCGCTGCTGCTGCCGCTCGTGCTCGCGATCGCGGTGTTGATGCCGACGAGGCGACCGTTACTATCCAGTAACGGTCCGCCGCTGTTCCCCGGGTTGATCGCCGCGTCGGTCTGCACGACGTTGAGGATCGGCCGCCCCGTGTTCCCGCTCGGGAGCTCCCTCCCCAAACCGCTGACGATCCCGGTCGTGAGCGTGTGGTCTAAGCCGAACGGGTTTCCGATCGCGAAGACTTTCTGGCCAACCTGTAACGACGACGACCGCCCGAGCGGTATCGGCGGCGGCGACGTCGTCGGCGGCTTCTTCACCGAGAGCACGGCGACGTCTTTGTCTTCGTCGTATCCGAGCAACGTCGCGTCGTACTGCGTCGTGTCGCCTTGAAACGCGACCGCGAGGTCGTCCGCGCCTCTGACGACGTGGTAGTTTGTCACGATGTGACCGTTCGTATCCCACACGAACCCGCTCCCGGCGCCGCGCGGGATCTCCGTGGAGTCCAACGAGTACGCGTTGACGCGCGCGAAGACTTTGTTGGTGATGAAGACCACGGACGGCGTCGCTTCTTTGAACAGCTTCACCGTGTCCGTCTCCTCGCGGTCGAGGACCGTGGACGCGCCGGACGGGACGATCAACTCGGGCGCCGCCGCGGACGCGGTGAGCGCGCGGTTCAAGACCCGCGGCGCGAACGCCGACGTCGCGGAAGACGTCGGTCGTCGTTGTTGTTGCATTCTCGGCGAAGTTTCCGAAGACGTCATCGGCGCGAGCGGCATCGCGACGGGGGACGCCGCGAGGAGGCCGGAGAGCGTCGCGGCGGTGAAGCGCACGCCGAGGGGCTTTGCGTGTGGAGTTTCTTCGTCCGCGTCATCGCGCGCGGACGCGCGCGCGTCGAGCGATGTCGGCTTTCGCGTCGCGCGCCGGTGGCGGATCTGATTCTGACGCGTCGGCGAGTCCGACGACGAACGAGATCCGACGCGCCACGGGACGCCGACGCCGCCGGCGGTCGGGCCGTGCACGCCTCGGCGAGAGTTCAGCAGCCCGAAGCTCGGGAGCGCGAGGGCCATGATCACGGAGAACCCCATGCGATGAGGTCGCGGGCGCGTGAGGTCAGCGGCGCGCGCGGACGAGTGACGTTCGTGAATAGTAAATTCGCCAAGTCAGCGAGAAAGCGTTTTATTTCCAAAGACTTCCTCTCTCGGGACCGCCGGCCAGCCTACGTCAACGCGGAGCAACACGAATCGTCGATCGATAACCTACTTCTTTTTTCCCCTCCCCCCTTTCGCCTTCGCCTTCTTCGCCTTCTTCGCCGGCTTCCTCCCCGCGCCCCCGCCCGCGGTTTTCTTCTTCTTCCCGTCCGCGCCGAGCTTTTGCGCCGCGGGCGCGCCTTTCCTCTTTTTCCCGCCGCCGCCGCCGCCGAACTCGTCGTCGTCGGAGACGTCGTCCATCCCCCTGACCGCCGCCGCGGCCATGTTCCCGGCCGCGGCGCGTCCTCTCTCGTGCTGATCGTCGTCGTCACTGTCCACGCCGAGGTACCCTTCTAACGTCCCTCCCACGTTGTTCGCGGTGACGTCTCTGCGCAGTTGCACGTAATCGTTCGCGATGCACTCCACCTTCGCTTCCGTTTGATTCACCGCAAGGACGACGATGGACGCGGGCGTGGGGAGGATCTTCGCGTCGTAGATCACGCCCTTGAGGTCGACCTTCACCCCGGACGTGTACTTCGCGGACGGGTCGGAGAGCAGGCGGCCGACGACGCCGACGTCGCCTTCCAAGTCCACTGACTCGCCCGCGCCCTCGCACTCGAAGAAGATTTTGTTCCTGTTCACCGTCGCCGGCATGAGCAGCGGTATCTCCCCGATGCGGTCCGGCGTCGGCGCGCCCATGGCCCCGGGCATCTTCGCGGGCTTCGCCGTCGCCGCGGTAGTAGCCGTGGCAGTAGTCGCGGGCTTGGTCTCCTCCGCTTTCACCTCCTTCTCCACCTTCACGTCGTCGTCGTCGTCGTCGTCGTCCGCGTCCTCCTCCGCGAGCGCGGGCGGGGATTTGATCGTCGTCTTCTGCGGCGTCGTCGCCTTCGTCGGCTCGACCGGCTTCGGCGTCGCCGCGGTCCCGGCGGTCCGCATCGCCGCCGCGGACGGGACGTCGTCGTCCGAGCTCAGGTCGTCCACGATCTTCTGCACCGGGGACTTGAACGTGTTCATCCACTCCGGCTCGCTGCTCGACGACTCGTCTTTTTTCGCGATCGGCGGGCGCGGGCGCGCGAACAGCGGGACGTCATCGTCGCTGTCGTCGTCCAGAACGATCGGCGCCATGACTACGCGTACGCCGCGGGGGCGATACGCCGCGTTGGCGGGGGGGTGCGCGTGCCCCGAACGCGCGGGCGAGACTGCGGACGACCCGTCTCGTTCAAACGCAAACGGGATCTCTTCAATCATCAGCGTGACTTGGACGCTCGCGTCCAGTCAGACGTCAGTTGTTACCGCGCGCCGCGCCGCCCGCGATGGCGGGGGCCGAGGACGATGACGAGAACGTGATCATCGAGAAGGACGACGAAGGTAACACGTGGGTGATCGACTTAAACAGCGCGGTCGTGATGCGAAAGCCCGCGGGCGCGAACGCGGAGCTCGCGGTCGTCGGTCGATGGATAGACGGCGCGGTCGTCCTGAACCAGGAGCTGCGCGGCGCGACGAAGGGCGAGGACGCCGCCGCGGTGCTCGCCGCGGCGTCGCCGCCCGCGCCCGCGGCGCCCCCGCTGAAGCCGCCGTTATCCCCGGACGCGATGCGAGCGCTTCGCGAGCGCGGATGGGTCGTCGTCGACGGCGTCCTCGACGTCGACGTCGCGAGCGCGACGCGCGAGGAGCTCCGCCGCGAGGTCGTCGACGCGGACGGCGGACGCGCGATGACGCCGATGTTCCGGGAGAGAGGCGCCGACGGCGGTCGGAGCGACGCGGTCGCGTGGCTAGAATGGCGCGGCGGCGTCGGCGGCGGCGTCGAGGGCGGCGGCGCGCGAGGCGTCGCCGCGCCGCCGCTCGCGAAGGCGGCGGTGGCGACGCTGGCGGCGGCGGCGGCGCAGCTGTCGAGCGCGCGCGAGTCGCGCTTGCGCGTCCCGAACGTCGCGCAGCTTGGGGTGTACCGAGGCGTCGGCGCGAAGTACGAGCGGCATCTCGATAACGTCCGCACGCCGGTGCGCGTCTGCCCGTCCCGCGGTGCACTCGTCTCGAAAGCTAGGGCCCTAATTCTATTTGGCCGTCCGTCCCGCTACCCGCGGCGTCGCGACGGCCGGGACGCGCCGCGTCCGACTGACGCGTCCGTTCCGTTCCATCCGCGTCCTCTCCCTTCGTCGTTCGTTCGTCGACAGTCCGGCTGGTACGTCAACGCGCGCGCGTACACCGCGATCCTCTACCTCAACAGCGCGTGGGACGCCGCCGCGCGAGGCGGCAGCCTGCGGTTGCACGACGTCGTCGTCGACGACGACGACCGGTCCCGCGGCGGCGGTGGCGGCGGCGGCGGCGAGCCGTCGCGGAGAGTCGTCGACGTGGATCCGCGCGGCGGGCGGCTCGTGATCTTCGACAGCCGCGAGGTCGCGCACGAGGTGACGCCGCTGCTGGGTAGGAGTAGTGGTAGCGACGGCGGCGGCGCGGACGCGAGGTACGCGATCACGCTCTGGGTGCTGGACCCGAGCGTGCCCGTCGACGGCGCGACGAGGTAGCGGCGGAGCGTGGCGTGTCGAGAGCGATTCGCGTTCGTCTTCGCGGCTCGTCCGTCACCCGTGCACTTTGTTCACGCACCACCCCACGTGAGCCTCCATCTCCTCCCGGCTCAGCTTCGACGTCACGAACACCTCTTGCGTGGACTTCCCCTTCCGCGCGATGAGCTTGAACCCGCTCAGCTCGGGTCCGGACGCGCCGAACGTGACGCGGAAATCTCGTGCCACGCCGCGCGTCTTCGCGAGCCGCCCTGGCGTGACCGTGTCCGTCTCCGGGAGCCGCTCCGCGAGGTGTTTCAGCACCGGCGCGAGCCCGGGGGCGACGCTGGAGTGGTTGTTCACCAGCCGCGCCATTCGCGCGATCGGGGTGAGCCGCATCGTCCCCCGCGACCGCGCGATCGATCTGTCGGCCGGAGTCGTCCTGCGCAGCTTTATTTTTTTTTTTCCGTCTGTTCCTTTTCGATACCACGCTGCCACGCATCGAATCCGCCATTTAACTCGAGGACGACGGTCTAATTCCGCCGACTCCGCGTCCACGTCGGACAGAACGAGTGTCCCCGAGCGACGTTTCGAGGACGAACTCGACAGCCATCGACTTCGTTCGACGCGGCCCGTCGCGCGTCATTCCACGCGCGCTCCCTCCGCTCGAGAGAGAACGCCGCCGAAAGCAACCATGGCCGCCGTCGCGCAGACCCCCACCGATCTCAAGCGCCTCGCGTTCGTCGAGTCCGCGGCCGCGAACTCGTTCGCTTACGTCACCGGCACGACCGCGTTCGCGAAAGCGTGCGGGTACTACACCTCCGCGAAGGAGACGAACGCGCTGAAGGTGCGCGGAACGGCGACGACGTCGCGCGCGAGTTTGCTTCCCGCGCGTCCGTCTTTACGTTCATGATCGTTTCTTGAATTCGCCCGCGCGATCGCGCGCGATACCGCGCGCGACGCGACGCGCGCGACGCCGTTCGCGCGCGAGATCTCGCCAGCTGTGTTCGTTCTCTGGAGAAACGCGCCTCAACTTCTCATCTTCTCCTCTTCCCCGCGTCGCGCTCCTTCTCTCGCAGGGCTCCATCACGAAGATCGAGGACCTCATCAAGTCGTACGGCGCCCCGGTCGTGTCCAAGGTGTCCGAGAAGTACCCCGGATACATTACCACCGTCGACGAGAAGGTGCGCGCGCGCTTCGAACGATCCGTCCCCCGGTCGCGATGAGAACTCGAGTGCCCGGCGCGAAAATATCGCGGAAAAAAACGAACAACCGCGGACCGACGTCTTCTCTTCCCCCCGTCCGTTCGAATCCACCCCATCCGTCAGGTCGACACCGCGGTGAGCATGCTCCAGAGCATCTGGGACACGCGCATCGCGCCCTCCGCGCCGGTCGCGTACGCGAAGAACGTCTACGCCGCCGCGCCCGGGAAGGTAGAGGAACTCAACGCGATGCGCGAGGAGTACTTCAAGAAGATCGAAGCGACGCTCGAGACGCTCAAGGCGCGCGCGGTGAAGCTCCCGACGGAGCTCACGTGCGCCATCACGGCCGCGATCGCGGAAGCGCGCGCGAAGATCGACGACGCGCAGCTCTTCGAGAGAGTCAAGGCGGCTTACGAGACGGTTCTGAAGTACCCCGCCGTCGTCGCCGCGGTGGAGAAGGCGACGCCGGTGGCCGCGCGCGCCGTGGAGATTGGTACGCCGTACTACAACAAGGCTGTCGAGGTCGCGGGGCCGTACGTCACGAAGGTTGGCAACGTCGCCGCGCCGTACGTGAAGCCGATCATGGACCGCATGTACCCGCCCGCCGCCGCGAAGGAGATGAAATCCCCGGAGAAGAAATACCCGTCGCCGAAGAACCTCGACTGAGCGAACGGTCGCCTCGCGCGCGCGAACTTTAAAGAAAGAACAGAGAAAGGAAAAATAAATAAATAAACGGGGGGGATGGGACGACGATCATGCGTGAGGACGACGGCGCGATCACGGACGGACGAGAGGACGAGAAGAAGAACGGGGAGGAAGACTGACGCATGTTTCATTTTTTAGGCTGCGACGCGCACGCGCGCGCTGTAAAACACACGAGACGAACGAAACGCAACACACTCTTCCTCGCGTGCGGTACACGTACTGTAAATAAATCCTAGAAGCTATCACCGTCGCGCTATCCGTCGCTCAACCGAAGGAGTTGGCGAGGTACAGCGCGACGCCGAGGATGATGAAGATGAGCGTCACGTCGATGCAAAAGTGCCGCGTGCTCCGCATCGACGTGATGATCGACTTGAGCCTGCCGTTCGCGGTCCTCATCTCCGCGGTCACGGTGTCCATCTTCGTGTCGATGGTGTCCATGATCGGCTCCTGTCGCTTGATCTCCTCGTCCATCTCCCCCCCCAAGTTTTTCAGCACGCGAAGCCCTTTCGAGATCTCGTCCAAGCCCTCGTCTTGTATCTTTTTACTCTTCTCAAACTCCTTGTTGAACGCCCTCGATTCCTCCGTGTGCTCCATGTTAAACGTCGGGTTTTCCGCCATGGACGCCATGTCCAAGGTGACGTGCCTCGCGGCGCCGCCGCCGCCCTCCGAGAGCCGCGGCGGCGGCGGCGGCGGCGCCTTCGTCACCCCGTCGGGGACGCACTCGATCTTGTACTCAAAGTCCGCGACCTCCTGCTCGCGCTCCGCTCTCATCTCGTCCGTCACCCCCTTGCTCTTCTTCGACATGAGCTTCCGAAGCTTCGGGAGCTCCTCGCGAAGGTAGTTTTTCCCTCGTCGAATCTCCGCGTTCGCGGTCGCGATCGCTGCGCGGTTTTTCTCCTTCTTCGCCTCCTCCGCGCGCTCCATGAGATCTTCGAGCTGGTTGTTCATTCCGTACAGCATCTGCGTGTACGAATCCGCGTCCTTGCTCGCGGGCGCGGTGCCATGCTTCTCCTCGGGGAGGTAGTGGCTGTATCTGAGATCACGACGGCGACGGCGGGGTGGGGGCGGCGTCAGCGAGAGTCGAGGGCGAAAACGATGGCCACAACGGAAGGAAGAGTCGCGGTGCGCGGGCGCGGCGCGTACTTTTTAAGCAGAGAGCCGCTGCGGAGAATGATGTCCGAGGAGCTCGCCATGGTGATCGGCGACCCCGGCGCGTTCGTGCCTCGAATCGATCCGCGGAGTGACGTGCGTGCCCCGGGCGTCGTCGGATGGCGGAAGAGGCCGCCGTGCCCAGGCTTTTTTTAAACAGTCGGATGGCCTCGTGCCGCTCTCTTGCTGTGCGTCATTTTCTGAGATTACGCCGCCGCTACGTGTACCTAATCTACGCTCGTCCGTGCTCTCGAGAGGATCACTCCCGCTTCTTCGCCGCCTGCGGCCGTCGCTTAATCTCCGGCAAGAAATCCCCGAGCCGCTTCGTGCCGTCCAGCGGCAGCGTCGCGAACGTCGTCACCCCCCCCGTCTTCGCCGTCCCCTCCTTCGACAACTTACACCCGAGCTCCTTGCAGTGCGGGATCAACTCCTTCAAGCTCTCTTTCATCTTCTTCCCTAACGCGGTGACGTCGAGGGTCCAGTCGCACACGCGGAGCGCCATCAAGATGACGTGCATACACAGCAAGTCCTTAGACCTCTTCGGTCGGACGTACCGCTTCGCCTCGTCCGCGCCCGGAAGCGTCCCGTCCTCCGAGCGTTGAAGCTCCGTGAACGCGTCCACGACGCCGCGCTGCACGAACGGGTGCACCTTGCTCTCGTCCGTCCACAGCAATATCCACGGCTTCGGGACCGCGCTGTCGATCTCGATCTCCTCCTCGCCCTTCCTCTTCTTCTCTCTGCGCTCGACGACGACGCCCTTGTGGACGTAAAACTTGATCAAAAAGTCCAACGCCGCGAGCGACTTGGCGCGGAGTTTCCGCCGCCTGCTCTCCTCGTGCTTATCGCCCCCGGGCACCCCGGTGCCCTCCGCGATTTTTGGTACCAACGACAGCGTGTACGCGTCGAAGTGCCCGTCCGCCTCGAGCTCTTTCATCTTCGACGGCTTCTTCGACGCCTCGCTGAGATCTTTCCACCGCGTCCGGTCCAACAGGTCGAGCAGCGGGAACAGCTCGAACGGAAACGCGTCGCTCGGGTTGGTCGCGTCCACGTCGTGGCCCGGGATGTTCCTATTCGCGCCCGCGAGCTCCGAGAGCTGCTTCGCGCTCATCTCGTTCGCGGTCGCGGCCGCGAGCGCGTCTTGCAGCGCGGAGGAGGACGCGAACGTGGACGCGTCGACGGCGCGTTCCGCGCGCACGCGAGCGACTTTTCGCTGGCGCTTCTGCGACGAGAACGCCGCGGTCAGGCGCGCGTTCGCCATCCTGCGCGTCTCCGGGTCGTCCATGTCCTCGACCGGGCCGGTCACCGCCGGGGGGTCGTACTCCAGGGCGTGGCATCGCGTCTCGATGGGGAATATCGCGCCGCCGGCCACGGGGGCGATCGCCATCGCGTGCGTCGCGCCCGCGCCGACGCCGCCGCCGCCGCCGCCGCCGACATCATTTCCGGACAGCTTCCTCACGCGCGCGACGAAGTACACGCACGCGTCCGTGGGCATGTGGCACGGGTCCGCCTCGCGAGGCTTCTCCTCGAGGAAGTTCTTCCCGACGTAATCCACGCCGTCGGTCCTCCCGCGGACGATGACGTCCTCGGCGCGTCTATTCGCGGAATCGTCGTCATCGGACGGCGCGTCGCGCGTCCACGCCTGGAACGTCGTCCCCGACGGGAACCGTCCCTTCGGGAGATGCGGATTGTGAATCACGAACGGGCCGTCGCCATCGTCCCCGGAGGCTAAAGCCTCGATCTCGACCACCGCCCCGCGTTTCAACGCCATCGCGGCAGCGCAGACGCCGCGCGCGCGACCGAGTGCGACCTAGGGATTGAGACGTGTTTTTCTCGACAGCGATGAATCCCGAGTTTCACGCACCAGTCTGCTGTGTTCATTCACGAGACGCCGCGCGCCGCGCCGCCTCGCCTCACCTCACGTCGCGCGCTACATACCTAAGCAACACATACCTAAAATACGAACTCCCCCCGAACGCACGCCGTCGCAGCGCGCCGCGGACGTCCCCACGCGCGGCCGCGCGCGTCCAGCCCCCTCCCCCCCCGGCGTCCTCGCCGCCGAGCCCGGCCCCGACGCGAACCTCACCGCGCCGCCGCCGCGCACGCCTTCGTGACGCACACCCCGCACGAAAACGGCGCGGCGACGTCCTTCGCGTCCGCGATCGTCGTCCTGAGCGCCCCCGCGGTGAGCAGCGGCACGAGCAGCGCGCCCAACGCGATCATGCACTTCAACGCCACGCGAACGCTCTCCGAAGGGAAACGTTTCCCGCGTTCGCCTTTCATCGCGACGAGCGCGTACGTCGCGGGAAGACACATCACGATGACCGGCTGGAACAGCGCCCCGATCGCCCCCACGAGGTTCTCGATGAGGTTCACGCTGTTGCATAAGACGTACGCGGCGCCGAGGACGACGACGGACATGGTCGCCCACTCCGCGCGCGCGCTCCACGACTTGTCGGTCACGTCGCGCGTCACGAATCCGCGCAAGAGCGCCGCGTTGAGGATCACGAAGGACACGATCAGGTGGAACACGAACAGCGCGTTTCCCGCGTACCGGTGCCCGTCGAACGGTAGGATGTCGAGCAAGAACCCCGGCGCGCCGGTGCCGTACTTGGAGTACACGTACGACGCGGTGCCGTAGTACAGCGCAATTAGAGTGGGCGCCGTCGTCGAAACCGTCTTCAGGTAATCCGCCGGCGTCTCCATCTCCGACAAGTACTCGAAGAACGCGCACTGCCCCCCGCCCGCGGCGAAGAAGAACCCCCCGATCCCGGTTAACACGTCCGCGACGTCGTTAGACGGCGACAGCGACGTGGACGTCTTCACGATGTGCGCGCCCGAGTCGTCCGCGAAGACGAGGAGGAGGACGCAGAGCGCGAGCGCGAGGAGGGATAACGACGCGATGAACGTGATGTCGCCGTACGCCCTCAACTGCGCGAACGGCAGCGCCATCGCGACCGCGAGCGCGGACGCGACGGGCATGCACACGCGCGTGTGGAAGCAGAAGTTCATCACCGATCTCCCCATGGCGTTGAGGTCCGCGGCGATGAGGCTGAAGAGGTACAGCTGCACGACGACGCGCGCGATCTTCCCCCCGCGCTCGCCCAGGAGACGCGTCGCGACGTCGCCCGTGCGCGTGAACCCCTCCCCCTCCACCCTGGTCGACATCGCGTGCATCACGCGCAGTGACAGCGCGTTCAATCCCACGAATCCCAAGCACGTGATCGTCCCGAGGACCCACCCGAGACGGCTCATCTGCTTCGGGAGCGTGAACGTGCCTTGCCCGGCGATCTCGCCGAGGATGATGAAGATGAGCCCGAACCAGTGCACGTTCCGTCGCTTCGAATGAGGCGCGTCGAGGGGTAGGATCGTTCCATCCTTCGCGAGCAGCGGCGAGCGCTCGTGTTGCTTGGGCGCGGTGCCCGACATCGCCGCCCGCGGCGCCCGCGCGCGGATGGAGTGCGAACGCGGGGGTGTTATGTTTCGCTGATGACGACCGCGCGCGAGTCTTTTTCGTCGCGACCGACGTGATGACGTGAGCGGCTCGTCGCGTCAGTCCCTTCGCGCGCGTCGACGATGGCGAGCGCGTTCGCGCCCGTCGCCATCCACCGAGTCGTCGTCCGCGTCGCCGCGACCGCCTCGAAGAAGAGCGACGGCGGCGCGGAGAGCGCGTTCCCGGTGTCCCCGCACAAGGCGAAGCTCGAGGCGCGGAGATCGTACAAGACGGTTCGGATAGATCAGATCGCTCGACCGCTCGGGAAGACGCGCGCGAACGACCAGGAGAAGGTGAAGTGGCTCATGGAATCGATCGCGGACGTCGGGCTTCAAGAGCCGATCGACGTCTTAGAGGTGGACGGGAAGTACTACGGCTTCAGCGGGTGTCATCGCTTCGAAGCGCACGTCAAGCTCGGCAGGGAGACGATCGAGTGTCGCGTGTTGAAGGCCACGCGCGCCACGCTGCAGATGCACCTTCGATGACGACCGCTGAAGTCACGTGTACAGTAGATATTCTTTATCTCTAGGGTTTAGTTCGCACGCATCGCACTGCGTTCATCGATCATCGTCCATCGTCGCGAGGAACGTCGCGTCGCTCACTCGAAGAACGACGGCATGTACGACCGAATCAGCGCCCGTCCCTTGTCCCCGCCTTGCTTGCACATCAACAACAACACCTCGCGGATGAAATCCTTGAGCATCTGCTGGTCGCCGCCGATGCGCTTGTTATCGTACCCCACCCGCACGCGCGTCTTATTGTTCAGCATCAAGTTCGTCGCCGGGAGCATCCGTCGGAATCCGTCGCACTTCAACAACGCGTCGCACGCGCCCTCGTGCCGCGTGAGGAGAAACCGGAGAATGTCCAACATCGCGGCGACGGAGATCGGGTCCATCGTGTTCAAGCCTCTGCGGAGCGGCGCGACGAGCGATGGGACGAGAGGAATGATCCTCTCGGAAGGTAACCGCAGCATCTGCTTTGAGCCTTGGACGCCCAACAGACGCAGTGGCTCTTTCGTCTCGCGCGCGCCGTCGACGAAGAGCGGCAGCCACCGCTCGAGGTCAAACTCCGGATCCTCCGGTCCACCCGTCGTCTTCCACCGGAGGCAGTCCGTGCCCCCGAACGCGCCGCTGTCCTTCTCCGCGGGCAACGTCGCGGCCTTGTACATCCGCGCCAGGTCCGTGACGTCCATCGAGAGCGCCTTGAACCGGTCCTGGACGGTGTAGTACGCCTTGTGCTTCACCCCGCCGGCGACGTGCGCGCCGCGGCAGTGGACGCAGAACCGAGCCGCGAGCTCGGTCGCGGCGCAGAGGCGGTCCGGGCCCGCGCCGACGGACGAAGACGTCGACGCGAACGACGACGAGCGTCCGGTGTGCGAGAACACCTGCGAGATCTGCGACGGCGGCTTCGCGGGCGCGCCCCCCGCGGAGCGCGCGGACGACCGCGTCGCGCTCGCGCCGTTCGTCCCGAGCGGGGACGCGTCGCGCGTGGACGACGCGCCGCCGGTCTTGTTGAGCGCGCGCGCGCTCGCGGACGTGCTCGAGCGCTTCGTGCCCTCGCTCGGGGACGATCGGGGACTCCTGCGCGATGGGCGGTGGCGTCGCGGAGACCGTCATTGGGAGCGTCGCGGGGGAGGACGAGGGAGGCGGACGGATGGAGACATCTGAGGCGGGCGCTCGCAGAGTGCTCTCGGGGAAATCGAGAAAACGGTCGTCTCCGCGCGGACGCGGGGGCGCGGCGGACGACGCGCGAGCGCGGGGGGAGCGTTCTAGGGCGAGACGCACCCTCTTCCGGTCACATTATGCGTCGACATCTCGCCGTGCGCGCGGAAGCGCCGTGGAAGTGGTCGCGGGGCCCGCGGCTCGCGGCGCAAAGCCGTTGACCGCCTTTTTACGGCTGGCCGGCCGCGCGAGGGGGGCGCGCGCTGTCGGATATCGGACTTGCCCGAACCGCGTGAAGTGTGTGTCACCGGAATCTGGTTCGTGCGTCATACTTCGCCGCGCTCCCGCCGCCGTCGTCGTCGTCGTCGTCATGTCCGTCCACCTCCACTTCGAACCCGCGCACGCGCTCATCGGCGGCGCTATTCTCGGCGTCGCGACCGTCGGGAAGCTCCTCCTCACCGGCCGAGTCCTCGGCATCTCCGGATCGTTCAAGGGCCTCGTCACCATCGGAGACACGTCGAGATGGAGGTTCGCGTTCCTCGCCGGGCTCGTCGGCTCCGGGCTCGCGGACGCGTACATGAACCCGGACCAGGTCGCGGAACCCTCCGCGGGGCTGACGCGCACGGTCGTCGCGGGGCTCCTCGTCGGCGCGGGCAGCGGCCTCGGGAACGGCTGCACGTCCGGCCACGGCATCTGCGGCAACTCGCGGTTCGCGCCGAGGTCCATGGCGTACACCGTCCTCTTCATGGCGACGGGGTTCGCGGCCGCGACGCTTTTCGACACGAACGCCGCGCTCGGGGTGAATCCCGCGAGCGCGCTCGATCGAATGAAGCTCCCGAGCGCGGAGGAGATGATCGGGTACGGGAAGATCATCGCCGCGGCGGCGGCGTCGTTTCTCGGTCTCGGCCAGCTCGCGCGCGCGCACGCGAAGAAAAACGACGGCGAGCACACGGACTTCCACGACACCTTGGGCCTCGTCGCCGAAGTCATCAGCGGCTTCGTGTTCGGGCTCGGCTTGAGCATCAGCGGAATGCGCCGCGCCGCGAAAGTGAGCGGGTTTTTATCCGCGACGGCGTCGTCGTGGGACCCGAGCCTGATGCTCGTCATGGGCGGCGCCATGGGGCTCGCGATTCCCGCCTTCGCGCGCAGCGAGAGCGAGACGAAGCCGCACTGCGCGAGGGAGTTCTCCGTGCCGCCGAAGAACAGAGGCATCGACAAGAACCTCCTCTTAGGCGGCGTGATGTTCGGCGCGGGGTGGGGGCTCGCGGGGATGTGCCCCGGCCCGGCGATCGTGTCGTTCGCGGCCAACCCGACCGGGACGGTGGGCGCGTGGCTCCTCGCCGTCGTCGTCGGGATGTACGCGCAACACCGGGTCTTTTAAGCGACGAGAGGGGAGGGAGGGAAAGTAGCCCAAGTGTTCATCAACAGAGAGTGCGATGCGATCGATCGACGCTCGTTTGTATATTAGAACCGTCTGCTAGCCAGCTTGTCGTAATATCATATGTATGACGAGACCCCACGTCGCCGCGAATATTTCCTCCGCGGCGCCGCGTCGTCTCTCTCCGCCAACCTCCTCTCCTCCTCTCTCGGCCGCCTCGAACGAGTGAGCGCACGACCGACGCCGTCCGCGATCGACGATGCGCGCACGGCACGACACACACGATGTGGATGTGTGCATCATACATCACGTTACGCGTTCTCGTTGCCCGGGTAGAACGCCTCCCACCAGCCCGGCGCGTACTTGGCGTACGGCGCGGTCCACTTCGACGTGTCCGGCGCCGGGAACGCATCCGCGGCGATCGGCGACTTCATCGCGAGGCACTCCTCCGCGGTCCCCTCCACGCATCCCTTGTACACGCGATCCAAGCGGAGCTTCACGAAGTTGTTCCACACCTCGTCCGTGGTGACGACCGCGACGCAAGGCTGGCGCACCTTCTTCGCGACGTCCGGCATCGCGTCCAGGAACGCCGGGTTCGGGACGACCCAGAAGTCCTGATCTTTGTTCGTCTCGCGGTAGAATCGGCGGCGTTCGCGGAGGACCTCGGGGAAGTGCTCGTTGTTCTCGTCGTTCAGCATGAAGTCCGCGTTCGCGAGGCAGAAGTAGTACTTCTGGGACGCGGTCGAGGACGCGGCGTTCTCGGTCGCGGCCTCCATCGTCGCGGACGTCTTCACGCGCGATCGGAAGGGAACGACGGAAGCCCTTTGCTTCGTGGACGCGACCTTGCCCTTCGCCGAGGACGCGGTGACTTTCGCGGTCGCGGACGACGCGGTCATGACGAAAGCGGACATGATTCACGCGACGATGTGAGGTGATGCGTCGCTTGCGCGCTCGCAGTGGCGGACGACGGCGGCGTCGCGGTGACACATCATCCCTCGCTTAGCCAGAAAACGCGATTGGCCAATCACAGCGCGTCTCTGAGAGATCGCTCGTCGCGCTACCCTCGAATCTGTATGCGAGTCAGTCTGAATTTGTACTACGTACGGAGATCTGCTTTTTTCGACTGGCGAAACGAGCGGCGACGACGGTTGGTGGTGACGTCGTCGAGCTCCGACATCCGGCCTGGCACTGACCGAACGCGCGCTGTCGTCGCGCCCCGTCGTCATGCTCACCTCCACGGCCGCGCCGTCCGCGCGAGCGACGCCGCGTCTGAATGCCGGGCGTCGAACGGCGACGCGCGCGAGCGCGAGCGCGACGCGCGTCGTCGCGCGCGCGACCGCGTCCGCGCGCGCCAGCGCGAAGAGTGGGCACGCGCGGCTGGTGCCTCATCGATCTTCCGCGTCCGTCGGCCGCGCATCGGCGGCGGCTCCCTCGCGCCGCTCTTCGACGATCGCGAGCGCGTCCACGCCCACCGCGGAGACGGTCGTGCGAGGGATGTACGACGCGATCAACCGCAGAGACGTCGCCGCGGCGCTCGAGTTCGTGGACGACGACATCTTGTACGAAGACTTCAACTTCCCGACGCCGTTCAAGGGGAAAGCCGCGGTGAAGAAGCTCTTCGAAGAGAGCTGCGACGGGATCCCGGACGACATGCTGTTCATAATCGACGAGTGCACGGACGGCGGAGGGAAGTCCGTCGGGATGACGTGGTACGTCGAGCTCGAGGGCGAGCCGTTCCCGAACGCGCGCGGCGCCAGCCTGTACCGAATCTCGGAGACGACAGGCAAGCTCGCGTACGCGCGAGACGTCGTGGAGTCGCCGCTGAAGCTCGGGGACGTGTCGTTCTCGATCATCCGGCTCGTCGCGCCGCTCGTGAAGGAACAGCTGAAGAAGGAGAAAGAGAAGAGAGCCGCGGGGGGTGGGGGTGGCGACGCGACCGCGGCCACCGCGGCGGCGGAGAGCGCCGCCGCCGACGCAGCCGCCGCCGCCGCCGCAACGACGACGGAGGCGAACATCCCCGTCGCGGCGACCCTCGCGGCGATGGGCGCGGCGTACTGGTTCGTCCTCCTCCTATCGCCTCCCGGGTGGCAAGGCCTCCCGGGCGAGCCCGCGTGGGCGGTCGCGCCGGAGACGTTAAACGAGGTCATCGCCGAGTCCACGGATTTCTTCTTCGTCTTGCCGCTGCTGAACAAGTTCGGCGTCGACCTCCTCGGCGCCGCGCCGCAGGTGCACCCGGTGACCCTCGGGGTGTTTAATTTCGCGGAGGCGTTCATTTTCATGCTTCTCCCCCCGCTTCTGATGGATCGAAAAGGCCGCGACATCGACACGACGAAAGTGTGGGGCGGCGCGATGTTCCTCACGAACGCGTTGATGCTTCCGTTCATGGCGCAGCGGTTCGCCACGCCGGCGCCCGCGGCGTGGGAGCGGACGAAATTGACGACGACAGACGGGCCGGTGGAAGTCACGAAAGCGGAGAAAGGGTTGTTGTCTAAAGCGTTCGGCGCGAGCGGGCTGCTCGTCGGGGTCTTGTCCGTGTGGTGGGCGCTGTGCGCGGACCCGGAGGTGGGCGGCGACCTCGCGCAGAGAGCGGCGTTTCTCGGCAAGCTCATGACGTCGGACCGGGTGTCGTTGGCGTTCGTCGTGGACATCGCGTTCTTCTCGGTGTGGCAGGCGTTTCTCATCGGGGAGTTGGATAAGGACGCGCCCGCGGCGTGTAAGTTTGTGCCGTTCTGGGGTCTCGCCGCGTGGTTGCTGTTGTGAGCGCGCGAGCAGAGGCGTGGAGCGTGAGAAGTGTAGCGAAATCAAGACGACGAAAAAGTTTAAGAAGGTTTCCTCGCGCGGCGCACTCCTCCGCGCGCCCCTCTCGCCGCCGCCCTCGCGCCCCCGCCCTTCCGTCCTTCCTCCCCCCGCCCCCGCCCTCGTATCGTGGACATGGACGCGAACACGCAGAGCTTCGAGGAAGTCGCGTGCAGCCTCGAGCCGCTCACGCAAGGCACGGACGCCGCGTTCCACGAGCACGGCGGTCCGTCGTCGTTCGAGCACCTCGCGGAGCTGGAGATAGACCCGTTCGGGGAGCCGCCCGAGGAGATCCTCCGCCAGATCCGCGCGCAGATGGATCGCGTGCCGTCGGTCGCGATGACGTCGCCCCCGCGAGCGCTCGAGTCGACGCCGCACAAGGTGCTCATCGCCGCGCACGTGGGGTCGGACGTGCACCGCGCGTCGCCCGCGAACGCGGGGGAACGCGAGCGCCGCGCGGCGAACGCGTTCACGTCGACGCCGCGCAGCCCGTGCACGCCCGCGACGATCGCGCGCGCGAGCTCGCAGCCACCGGCGGATATCACTCCGCGCGGCGCTGAGGCTGCGGAGGTCATGGGCGCGATGCGGCACAACCCTCGGTGCGCGCGCGCCTCGACGCACAGCTGTGTCCCTTTTTACCCCTCTCGGACAGGAGTCCGCGCGTCGTGCAGTGGCTCTCGGTCGCGGCTCTCGGCTCACCTTCACCCGCTCCTTCGCAGGCCCATGCGCTCGACGAGGATGCGCCCGCCCGCCGCGACCGCCTCGACGGCGACGGACGAGAACGAGGCCCCGTCGCCGCGCGCGGTCCCGAAGCGCGGACCCGACGCGGCGCCGCCGCCGTCGACGCGTCCCGCTTCGAACGTTCCAGACGTTATTCGGGGACCGCGAACGAAAACGAAACGCACGGCGCTCGCGACGGTGAAACGCGAGGGGGACAACGACGCGGTGAAAAAGTCGCCCATCGCCGTCCCGACCGTGCCGCCGAAGAAGCGCGCGCAGATGACGAAGACGACGAAGACGACCACGCCGCCGGCGGCGACGAAAGCGGTTGCGGCTCCGAAGAAAGCGGTTGCGGCTCCGAAGAAAGCGGTTGCGGCTCCGAAGAAACCGGTTGCGGCTCCGAAGAAACCGGTTGCTGCTCCGAAGAAACCGGCGGCTCCGTCGTCCGAGAAGAAGAAGCAGTACTCCAACGCGGTGAGCGACGCGGAGCTCGAACGCTTGAAGACCGAGAACCCGGTGAAGTACAACCGCATCATGGCCAACCGAAAGTCCGCGGCGGCCCACAAGGAGAGGATGAAGAGAGCCCTGGAGGACACGACGAAGGCGTACGACGATCTCAATGCGAAGTACGAGAAAGCCATCGCGGAGCTGACACGCCTGAAAGAGGAGGCTGTGCGCGCGAGCAAGAAGCAGAAGACGCGCTGAGGGGAGGGGGAGATGAATGCCGTATTACGTGAATGATATTAAACGACGAAGAGACCGCCGCGGGCGAAGATTGATTGCAACTGTAATTTTACACCACCGAACTGAGCGACCTCACCGAGCGCGTCGTCGATCCGCTCACAGCTCCGAGGCGTCCTTCTTCGTCGTCTTCTTCTTTTTCTTCTTCTTCGCCTTCTTCTCTGCCTTCCGCTTCGCCTCCTCCTCCGCTTCTTTCGCGGCCGCGGCCTCCTCCTCGATCTCTTTCTCGATCTTCGCCTGGAGCTCTTCTTTGCTCATCCCGGCTTCGCCTTCGACTTCCTCGTTCATGATGTCTGCGAGGTCGAACTCCTCTTCGACGATCACCTCCTCGATCACCTCCGGTTCTTCGCCGCCGGGGACGAGCTTCGGGATCTCCTGGATCATCTGCGTGCGCTGCTTCGAGTTCAGAACGTCCTGGAGAAACTCCGCGACGCCGTCCGCGTTGAACGTCTTCCGGTACGTCGCGAAACGGTTCTTCCGCATGCTCACGACCGTCACGGTCGGGACGTCGGACGCGGTCACCTCGAACGCGCTCGCGAACGACCGCTGCGCGGCCGGATCGACGTACACAAACTTGAACGGCTTCTCGACCATGTTTCTCGACACCGCGGCGATCACGGCCTCGTCCGTGTCTTTCTTCACGCCCTCTTCTTGGCTCACGAACGCGACGACGCACAACCCGCTCGCGCCGCACTTTTCGTCCAGCTCCTCCGGGGAGCCGACGAGCTCGACCGGCTCCGCGGTCTTCTTCGCCGCGCGCTCCTGACCAATGTCCTTCCCTAAGATCTGAATCTGCACCTGCTGAAGCCAGTGGTGCATCTCGACGTAACGCAGCACCGGAGACGGGTACGCCGCCGCGCTGTACTGCACGTCTTGCGTCGGCGTCTCGCCGTCTTTCATCGGGATGTACATCAGACGCATCGCGGGGACGGCGTCGACCTGGAACCGCGCCTTGCTCGCGGCGTCGCTCGCAGGGATCGAGGCGAACATGAAGTCCTCTTGGAAGTTCGCCGCGAGGGCGACGAACTCCCGCGGGGGTTCGCTCCCGGCGTGGAACAGCACGAGCTTCGGCTTCATGAGGTTTTGCTGCAGGAACGAGTCGACGAGCATCGCTTTCAGCGGCATGACAAAGTCCGGGACGGACTCGAACAGCCAGTTCCCGAGCGCGCTCTCCGTGATCTCGCCCTGGTACGTGTCCGGGTCGGAGTCTTCCTTCTCCGCGCCGTGCGGGAAGACGACGACGTCGAGGCACTTCCCGTCCTCGTCCTCATCCTCGGCGGCGGCGGCGGCTTTCACCGCCTCCGCGACTGCCGGGGCGTACCGCTCCGCGAGGTCAAACGCCGCCGGGTCCGACGCGTTCACCTCCCCGATCGTGACCTGGCCGTACATCTTCGTCACCGCCTTCGCGACCGCCCTCGATTCGTTCACGCACCGTGGGACGTTCAGGCGCGTGAACACGACCGCGGTCACGGGCTCGTGCTTCAGGACTTCCTTCTCAAAATCAGCGGGGGCGATCGCCCCGAACAGAGACTCGGTCTCCCTCTTTCGCTTCGCTTCCTTCCTCTTCTTCTTCGCGGCGGCGTCGTCGTCGTCGCCGCCGCCGCCACCGCTCGTTTTCCTGCTCCCCGCGCGCGGATCCCGCTCCTCCGGGGCGTCGTCCTCGGGAACGGCCGCCGCGTGCGTCTCGAGAAATTCGGCGATCTCCGTCGCTTTCATCTCGCCGTCGTGTCTGACGATCGCGTCTTCCCCCGGTTTCGAGATCATCAACACCGGCGCGTCCTCGGGGTCGACACCTAACCCCGCGACGACCTCCGATCCCGCGTGCGCTTCCGTGAACACGACCCTGCGCTTGAACTTCAGCGCGAGCGAGCGGTACAAAGTCGAGGTGACGTCCTTCGTGGACGCGAGCGTCGCGATCGGGAGCGGCGGGGACGCGTCGTTCGCGTTCGCTTCCTTCACTCGCGCGAGATCGTCCGACGTCTCCACGCGCGCGATCGTTTCCTCCGCGGGAGGGAGCAGCGACGCGGCGAACTCCGCGACGCGCTTGTGCGAGGAAGTGGAGTTCTTATACGTCTCGTGCTGCTTCGACGCTTCGTTCTTTTTGTACGGATTGATCGTCTTGTGCGCGGGGAATCCCAACACCGCGGGCACGGAGACGATGCCGACGCCCCGCGCGATCGCCATCGTCGCCTCCGAGACGGGCACGTGCCCGAACTTCACGATGCCGTCCATGCTTTTCGCCGCTTTCGTGAACGTCGGCGCCATCTGCGCGCACGGCGCGCATCCGTCCGCGTGAAACGCGACGACCCAGACGTCTCTCCCGTTCTCCATCACGAGATCGGCGAAGTTCTCGTCCGTGAGCTCGACGACGGGGCCGTCCTCGGCGTACGGCGACTGCGCGTTCGCGCAGACGGCGAACGCGGAGAGGAGGACGAGAAGCAGCGTCGCGAGGAGACGCGTCGTCGTCATGTCGCCGTCGTCTCTCGTCTACCGCGGCCGGTGCAATCTAGAAATGACGTCGTCGGACCAGTAGAAACGCGGAGAAGGCTGAAAGCGAACAAATCGCGTAAGAACTTGGGCCTGCCCCCCGCGCCTGGCACAGGTTACAAGACTGCTCGCCATACGAAAACCGCATCTCGCTCCGCGATGAAATTTTTTACCTCAACGTCAGCCAATCAAGACGAAGCAATCTGCTTGGCGTGCCAGCGGCGACGACCGAGCGAGCGAACAGGACTCCGGAGCCGGACTCCGCGGCATTCCAGCACCCGTCGTCTCACGCGCGCACCTAAACACCTCACACAAAATGGCTGCTATCATGGCTTCCTCTTCCGCCTTCGCCGGCGTGAAGGTCCAGGCTCGCGTCGCCGCGAAGAACACGCGCGCGAAGACCGTCATCATGGCGAACTCTTCCGGCCCCAAGCGCGTGCGTGCCTCGCCCGCGACCCGCCTCGCGGCGCCTGCGCGACGCGAAAACGACGCGTACGAACGCGGTCGCGATTCCATCGTGGTGCTCACGATCGAATCGCGCCGCGCGGTCGCGCGTTCGCCGCGCGTCGCGTCGCGTCCCGTCGCGTTTTCGACGCGCGCTCACGCGCGAATCTCGGGTTTTTCGCGATCGTATCCAACTCTCATTTCACATCGCGACCGACGAACGACGACGACTGACGCGCCTCCGTCCTTCTTCTGAACGATTCACAGGGCACGAAGGCCAAGGGTGGCCAGGCTGGCGTCGGCTACAAGGGTTCCACCGAGGGCGGCTCCGCCCCGAAGACGTGCGTCGCGCTTCCCGTCGATATCGATCCCGCGCTTTTTTCCACCTGGACGGACGACGATCTACCACCACGAACGCTCGACCCGTTTCCGATCTGACTCGGAGCCTTCGATCGACGCGCGCCCCCGCACATCGCGCTGACGCCCTCCCCCCCACCCCGATCGCGTAATCATCTCACAGCCGCTCCGGCAAGCCCGGGTACGTCTACAAGCTCGGCCTCCGCAACGGCAAGGCGAACGTCGACGAGTACTCCCCCATCTACACGCCGGAAGAGTTCAAGACGGACGGCGACAAGTACGAGGGCGACCTCAAGCTCGCCGCCGCCGCGGTCGTCGGTGTCGTCGGGACTGGTGCGCTCGCTATCCTCCTCACCTCCGCGCTTTAAGCGGTTCGGTGAACGAAGAGAGTGGTGGACGCGTCCGTTCGCACGTCGTGCTATTAGCTATAGTTGTTGAGAGAGTCTCGATGCGGACGACCGTCGAGTTGAAATATACGATTCGATGATTCATAATACCGAACACCCCGAAACGTGCGTGAACGGACGAAACGAACGATATGACGTGATGTGCGTGTCATTAACTTGGGCTCCCAAGCCTTGCTTCTAAGTGTTGTTTGTTGTTTTTTTTCGCCGGCCCGCGTGTTCTGTTCCGCGCGCGCCGACTCGTAATAATTCCGATCCTTCCATTCGTCGTCGCCGCGCCGACCGTTCTCTTCCCCGTCGAGTTCAATTCGACGCGCGATTCGATTACTGCGCGTCGAACTCCTTCATCACCTCCCGCTGCGCTTCTATGTCCACGGTCTGGTCCATCCCGTCGAGTTCCTCGCGCGCCTTCTTCCTCGCCTCCTCGAGCGCGCGCTTCTTCTCCGCCTCGGCTTCCTCCTCGGCGCGCTTCGCCGCCGCCTCCGCTTCGACGGCGGCTCGGCGCTTCCGTTCCTCCTCTTCTTTCGCAGCCTCCTCCTTCGCGACCGCGGCAGCTTTCTCTCTCTCCTCTTCCGCTTCTCTCTCCTTCTCGCGGTCGGATTTCTGCTGCGCCATCGCTTCGAAGTCGGACCAGAGCGAGTCCGGGATGGCCTCCTTCTCGCCCGCGGCGGCGGTTTCGCCGTTCGTCGCGCCCGCCGCCGGCGCCGCGTCTCCGGGCTTGTCCGCGAGGTTGTTCCACCCAGCTTGGTTCTGGATGATGACCTCCTGCTTGCTCTGGTTCTGTTTCAGCGCGAGGCCCTCGTCGACCGGACGCGAGCTCGACACCTCCACCGCGGAGGCGCCGCCGGCCGGGGCGGGCGCCGGGGCGACCCCCGCGCCAGCGGCGGCCGCCGCCGTGCCGTCTTTCGGGTTCGATCCGCCGCCCTCCGCGGAGTCGAGGCTGTCGCTGTCCGAGGAGGACGACCCGCTGTCGCTGCTGCTGCTCGACGTCGCGTCCGAGTCGCTCGCGCGTTTATCGGGCGCGGGCGCGGCGGCGGGCTCGGAGGGCGCGGCGGGCGCGGCGGGCGCGCCGACGCCGACGCCGAGGCTCGCCTCCACCTCCATCAGCTCCCGCTGTGCCTCCTCCTCCGCGCGCTGGGCTTCGAGGAGAATCTCCGCCTGCGTCGGCTTCTTCTTCTTCGGCTTGATGCACGAGCGCGCGAACCGGTCGAGCTTCCACAGCGTCACGGAGTCGAGCTCCTCGATATTTATCTCGATGAGGTCGCCCTCCGCGTTGCCAAGCTCCTTCTGACGCTCGACGACGATCTGCACGACCTTCGCTTGCTTGTCCTCGGGGAGCTCGCCGAGAAGCTCGGTGAGCTCCTGTTTCTCCGCGTACGTCATGTCGCGCGTGGGGAGCGGTTCAGACGCCGGAGCGCGCGCGGGGGCTCGAGATCCGCCTCCGCCGCCTCCGCCGCCGCCGCGCGACCGCGACGCGCCGCCGCCTCCGCCCCGCGAGCCTCCGCGGTTGCGCGGCGCGGGAATGTACACGTCGTCCGGCTCCTCCTCGTCCATGAAATACTCGTCGTCTTCGAGGTCCGCCGCGGGTCTCTTGCGCTTCGCGCCGCCGCCGCCGCCGCCGCCGCCGCTGGGCGGGGTCATCCTGGTCCCCTCGGAATGCGCGCGTTTGAACTCCTCTAGCTGTCGCTGCACCTCCGCGAGCTGGCGGTTAATCTCGGACACTTGCTTGGACTCCTCGAGAACCTCCTCCTCGACGGGATCGTCCGGTTCCGCCGCGATGATCGCCTCCTCGGAGGCGCGGTATTCGTCCTCATCCGCAGCCTTCGCTTCAAGTTCCGCGGCGGCCCAGTGCTTCTCGAAATCCGCTCTGACGCTCTCGCCCATCGTGCCGACGACCGAGTCCGCTTTATTGTACAGCCTGCAGTTGTCCAGCGTCAACGTGACGTCGCGGTAGAATTCCATCGGGTGGTCGTATGCCGTCCCCGCTGCCTTCGAGTCGAGCCTCTGTTTCACCGTCCCAAAGTCCATCGGGTTCTTGATGATGTCGAAGTAGTCCGGGAGTCCCATCTTCATCGGGTCCACGGGCATGGCGAAGATCCTCGCGTCCTTGTTCTTTCGCGTCAGCGTGAGCACCTCGCGGCATTTTCTGATGAGAGCCACCCTGCGATCCTTGCGATCGACCATCAGCTCATCGCGCTTCATGTCCCTCATCGTGATGATCTTCCCGTCCTTGCCCTTCTTCGGCACCTTCTTCGTCTTTTTCCCCTCAAACTTGCTCGCTTTCTCCACCGCCTTTTCGGACGCCTTTTCGCCGACGATGAAATCTTGACCGTGCGCCTGCGAGGGCTTCGCCGCGCGTTTCCTTCCCTCCTCCCTCGCCTTCTTCTCCTCCGCTTTCTTCTTCGCCTCCTCCTCAGCCTCGTCCAAGGTCTTGTGCGCGTCCTGAATCGCACTGATCTGCTTCAGTAAGATCTCGCGCTGCATCCTCTTGAACTCCTTCTTTTTCGCCTTGGCCTCCTCGGGGGTGAGGCCGGTGAGATCCGGCATCTGCGGAATCACCGGCCCCTGCACCACCGGCGGCGTGTACACTTCCGCCGGCCAGTACTCCTCCTCCTGGTAAACCTTCTTCGGCGCGGCTTTCTTCTTGGCGGGGGCCTTCGCCTTCGGCGGCGGCATCGCCCTCGCCGTCACCTTCGGCCGGCGCTTGCGCTCTTCGTACGCCTCGACGAACACCGCGTACTCGCCGACGGGGACGTACGAGTGCCCTTTCGGCGGCCGCGCGGCCATGTTCGGCGTGAGAAGGAGCTCGCCCTTCTCGAGGTTGGATTGAATGATCTTCGTGGACGGCCAAGCGTCCGCGTCCGCGGCGGTCATCTCGACGTCCGTCATGCCGAGCGTCTGTCGCGCGCGATGATGGATCGATCGATGGAGGCGGGTGGCGGTGAGCGACGCGTAGAGGATTTACGCGACGCGATCGTATCGATCGCGATCGGCGTGAGGACACTCGCGAGGCGAATTCGCGTGTATACGCGCGCGCGAGGCGATCGCGAGGAACGCGAGGGGGTGAGCGCTCGCGAGCGCGCGCGCGCGAGGCGTTCGCGTCGCCGCGTCGAGGACAATTGGAAGAATTCCGAAGAGATCTGAGGATCGCGATTCCGACCTCGACGCACCTGCGCGAGCGACTCCGGAAGCTCCGACTGGTTCGTGTGATCGACGAGCGCGGACGCGCTGGGGGCGACCGCGGCTGGGTTCGCGCCCGTGAGCGGGAGGAAGCGACGAGCCGGTCGGGCTGTCTCGCGATCTACGAGTAATTCCGATCGCCGCCGGCTGCGACGTCGAAGAGAGCACGAACGCCACTAATTTTCCCCCGGGGCGGGAAAACGAACGCCGCCACGGCGCAAACAGTCAGAAACGTACGCGCGAGCGTACAACTACTCGTCCGCGGCCGCAACGGTTCGATGAAGTCGCGCGGTTGATAATGAGATTTCGGGAACGTTGATGAAACCGCGTTTCATGCCGTTCGCTTTGAAATTGACACCTGGCGAGTTCGATCACGCGAAACGTTTCAACGAACGCTCTCGCGCGGCGGCGTTCGTCGAGCGCGGGAGACGAGACGCGCGCGCGAGGCCGCGAGCGGGACGACGCGAGGCGACGCGTCCTCTTCACAACTCCACTAGCCCTATTCGCGACGCTCCCCCCGGCGAAATAACCGACCGCGTCGCGTCACTTCTCCTTCTTCGACTCGTCCTCGTCCCCCGCCGCCGCCGGCGCGGCGTCGTCCGCTTCCTTCCCCCCACTCCGCCGCTCGCCGCGCATCGCCGCTAACACGCCCTCGCCGCGAGTCGCGACGAGACCCATGACATAGTACTTCGCGAACCGCCCTGCGAACGCGGCGCTGAGTATCGAGAACGACGACATCCCCGACAGCATCCCCATCAACACGAGCGGATGCAACGGCAGCGGCGCCGCCAACGCCGCGACGCCGCCCCATCCCGACCTCGCGATCACGCCCTCCATGTATCCCCAGTGCGTGGACGCGAACAGCGACGGGTACGACGCGCGTATCGCGTCCATGCCGCGCTGCTTCACGATGACGATGAAGATCCCGAACCCCAACGCGACGCCGAGCGCATTCGCGAGCGCGACGTGCGCGAAACGGCCTTTGCCGCGCGCGACGCACGCGCTGATGAAGAGCGCCGTGACCGCGCCGGAGAGGAAGATGGCGAAGCACGACGCGGCGCTGAGCGCGATGATGACTAACGGGAACCACGGCTTCGCGACTTGGTCCCCGAGCCGGACGAAGACGCCGCGCGTGGGCGGGATCGACGGGGGCGCCATCGCGAGTGCGACGAAACGATTACAAATTGAGGTTTCTAGATCTGTGGGTTCAGTTCGCCGCGCGCCCGATGTGCCGCGCCGTCGCCGCGAGCCTCATCTCCCGCCTCACGATCGCGTGCGTCCGCACGAACTGCAGCAGCCGCAGCCTCCGCAGCACACCCTCGCGCGCTCCTCTCGTCGCTCGCGCGTCAGCCTTCGCGCGCGTCGGCCGCCGCCCCGCACCCACGTGGAACGTCGTCGCCCGCGCCTCCGCGTTCGCGACGTCGTCCACCGCGGAGATGGACTTCCTCAGCGAATCCGACTTCGACGCGATGCGAGAGGCGATGACGCTGTACGACGAGCAGCGGGACACGGTCATCAAGCGCAGCCGCGACATCACGAAAGCCGCGAAGGTGGCCATCTACTGCCTCCACCGCGGAGAGATGGACAAAGCTCGCGCGCAGATCGAACTCTCCGCGTCCATCGCGGACGAGCTCCGCCCGATCGTGGACGCGAACGCCGGTCTCCGCGGCGGGTCCTACAGCGGCGGCCTGGAGGAGTACGCGGAGGCGGTCGTGTTCGAGCACTTCGTTCACACGGGGACGATCGCGACGAGCGCGGATCTCCCGCGGTGCAACCACGACGAATACCTCGGCGGCGTCCTCGACTTCACCGGCGAGCTGAACCGGTATTGCATCTCGAAGGCGACCGTCAGGGACGTCGCGGAAGTGCGCAAGTGCCGCGACGTCGTCGACGCGCTCATGGGGATATTCCTCAAGTTTGACTTCCGGAACGGCGCGCTTCGCAAAAAGTACGACGCGTTGAAATACACGCTGAAGAAGATGGAAAACACTTTGTACGAGCTGTCCCTGAGCGACGCGGCGAAGCGCGCGAGGGAGGACGACGACGTGGAGGGGGACGGGAAGCGCGCGAAGGGTGACGGGGAGGACGAGTGAGTGATGATAGAAGATAGACGGAGTGCGTTTCGTTACCGCACGCGTCGCGTCTGACGTTCGCGACGCGTTCGCCGGCTCTTTTCAGGCCCCGGTCAGGTGCCGACCTCTCTCCTTCAGTGAGTGCTCGCTGCTCAGCTGCAGCGAGAAGCGCCCCCCTTCCGCGCGAGTCCTCACTCCGACGGTCGCCGCGATGGCGACGGTCGCGCTCGCGCGAGGAGCGAACGTCTCCGCGCTCGCGCCGTCGTCGTGTTCTCGACGACGATGTCGACGTCGCGTCGACGCGCGATGGACGACGCCCGGACGCGCGACGGTCGCCTCGTCGGCGAGCGCGGACGACCGCGCGGGCGAGTCGAGCGGCGAGATTCGACCCAAGCGAGCGACGGGCGGGCGCGTCGGCCGCGCCGCGTCGACGCCCGGCGGCGGCGCCGCGGGCACCTCCCCCGCGCGCCGCGTCGTGCGCCGTAAACCGACCGTGGACCGCGGGAAGGCGCGCACGGACGAGGAGAAGGCCGCGGCGATGAGGGAGCTCAAGGCGAAAGCCATCGCGCCTCGCATCGACGCCCTCGTCGCCGTCGTGGTCGACGCGTGCGGTCGGGACGAGTACAAGCGAGCGAACGTCGCGTACGCGGAGCTGAAGAACGACTGCGCGGACGGTTCCATCCCCGCGGAGGTGTTCACCGCGATGCTCGAGCTGTGCGCGCGGCTGAGGATGCCGTCTAGCGCGGAGGGAATATTCGTGGACTCCGTCGCCGCCGGACACGCGCCCACGGAGACGATATGCTGGAAGCTCGTGGAGATTTTCGAGCAGGCGGGGGAGAAGACGAGAGCAGAGAAGGTGCTCGCGTACATGGAGACTCGAGGGATGAGCTGAGAACGCGGGGGACCGTGAGGACGTTGCGGGAAGAGTCTAAATTAGAATTGAAACGCCGACGGGAGGGTTACAGTAACATTACACTCACGATTCGCTCGCGGGTTAAAGCTTTCGCTCCTCGAACCGCTTCGGGTCTTGGTCGTACAGCCTGCGCTGGTGCGCGTTGCTGAGCGTCTCGTAAGCCACGGCGACCCGACGAAACGTCTTCTCCGCGACCGATTTCTGCTTCTCGTCGCACTGCTGCCACTTATCAGGGTGCCACTGCGCGGCGGCTTTCCGGTACCCGCGTCGAATCGATTTCGCGCTCGCGTCTTGCGTCACGCCGAGAAGCTCGTAAAACTCCGACGTCTTGACTTTACCCCCAGTCCCGACCTCATCGCGTCCGCTGCCGCCACCGCCGATCGCCATCTTCGCGGCTTTCTGCACGAGCTTCGCGATCCCGGGCGCGTCCGGGTCCGCGCGTTGCGCCGAGCGATAGTCGTTGAAATGCCTCTCGTACTCCCCGCGATCGCGCTGCACGGTCGCTCGTAACATGTACGCCGCCGCGTCGTTCGGGTCGATCGCGACGCACTCGTTCAGGTCCCTCAGCGCGTCGTCGCCGTGCGCGCCGTCCAGCGCGTCGCCGCGGTCGATCACGCACGCGGCGCGTCGGCGAAGGACGTCCGCGCGGAGGTGGTTCGGGTACGGATCGACCGCGCGCGTTTTCGCATCTCCAGCCCCGGCGGCGCCCGGCGCGAACGCGGACGCGGCGCCCCACACCCGCCTCAGCTCCGACACGTCCAGCGCGGCGGTGAACGCCCTGTGCGCGACGTCGTGTTGTCCGTCCTCCGCCTCCGCGGCGCCGCGGTCGACGAGCTCTTTTAGTTTCGTGAGCCTCGACCCTAAGCTCACGAGTTTCCCGGGCGACGACGCGTTCGCGTTCTTCGTTTTCCTCGCGCGCCGTTCAATCTCTTCGATCGCGGCGTCGATATCCCCGCCGCGCCACAGCGCTTCCGCGCGGAGATACGCCCGGTCCGCGCTGTCCTCGAGCATCGTCTTGCACACGTCGATCGCGCGCGCGATCCGTCCACACAAGATGGCGGCTTCCGCGACGGACGCTTTGGCGCCTTCCAGTCGCGGATTGTTCGCCAACAACGTCTCCGCGTCCAGGAGCGTCTCCGCGGCGTCGTTCAGCGACGGCCAGGCGGGCACGGGCGGGAGCTCCGCGCGCGCGCCCTTCCTCGCGCTCGCCGCCGCCGCCGCGGTCTCCGCGGCCTCCGCGCCCGCGGCTCTCGTCGCGTCCGCCTTGCCTTTCGCGGCGGCGACCGAGCGCGGGTCCAACGCGAGCGCGGCGTCGAAACGAATCGACGCGACGTTCGGATCCCGCAACCATAGGTACGCCTTCCCCGCGCGCACGAGCGCCTTGACGTGCGTCTTCTCGCGCTCGATCGCGTGGTCCGCGTCATCCGCGGCGACGCGGAAGCGTTCGAGCTTCAGCGCGCACGCGGCGCGGTTCGCGTGGTACCCCGCGCGTCGAGGTTCTAATCGAATCGCTTCGGTGTAAAACTCGAACGCTTCTTCGTAGCGCTTCTCCTTGAACGCGTCCATGCCTTTATCGTTCGCTTCCTCCGCGCGCGTCTCGTCGTACTCGCCGTCGCACCACCACGGTCGCGGCGGCGCGTCCGGCGCGCGTTGCTTCATCGCGAGCTCGTCCAGTTCGTTCGTCATCGCGGTCATCTCGTTGACGACGCGGATCACCTCCGGGTCGTTCTCCAGGCGCGCGCATCGCGCGCGCCAGATGAAGTCCTTGAGCCTCTCGTGTCGCCATTCGATCCCGGCGTCGGAAGGGTCCGCCGCGGGCTTGACCTCCGCGTACTGCGATTGCGATAAGGGCGCGAGCGTGGTCATGACGGGAGCGCCGGGGGGAGTGACGCGACGCGGGAGGCGAAGCGTTTTCCGCGCCGTTTCTGGGCGTGATCGAGATCTCTCTCGCTGCTGCTGGAAAGTGGGCGCCTGCCGTTGATGAGCGGCCGCCGCTCACGTCGTCAGACCCGGGCGCGCGGCGCCATGGAATCTCCCGAGACGTTCGCGCTCAGCTGTCGCGTATCGAGAACTGTGGCGGACCGCATGCGCGACGACGGGGACGTGGGGTCGCCGCCCTCGGAGGTGACGCGCGGGATGCGAGGTTCGTCGCGAGATTTGAATAGCGACTCAACACGCACCCGGGAATACTGTAATCTGACGCCGTCCCCTCCCCTCGCCCCCACCGCTCATCGCGTCATCAGTCCTCGAGGACCTCGTGTATCAGGAAGCCCCGAGAGAGTCCGAGCCGGAGTATCACGAGATCATGCGCCTCCGAGCCGAGGTCACGGAGCTCTGGACGAAAGCGCAGCTCGCGGAGCAGGAAGCGCAGCGCGTCGAGGAGGAGGCGCAGCGCGCGGCGACCGACGCCTACGAAGACGACTTCGAAGACGACGTCGACGTCGAGGACGCGACGCGCCCTCCCGCCATCGAACCCGAACTCACGGTCGCGCGCGTCGCCGAGCTCGTCCGCGCGCTCGGAGACGCGCGCGCGCACGCGGCGCGGCGCACCGCGGCGGCGGCGGCGACGACGACGCGGCGTTCGCGGCTCGCGACGCGCGCGTTCGCGCTCGTCGCGTTCCGCTCCTGGCGCGCGGTCCGACGCGCCGAGAGCGCCGCGTGGCGGTGCCACGCGCTCGAGTTCGCGCGGCGACGGTCGAAGGCGAAAGACGCGGACTTCGCGCGGCGCGTCCTCGTCGGATGGTCCGTCGCGACGCACTCGAGGTTCGTGGACGACGCTCGAGCCGCACAGCTGGCGACGTCGAGGGTTTCGCGGACGAGGCGACGCGCGCTCCGCGGCTGGCGTCAGGCCGCGACGCGCGACGCGCGCAACCGACGCGCGCTCGCCGCTGCGAACAGACGACGATTCAGAGTCACCGGGCGCGGCGTCGTCGCCGCGTGGCGCGCGTACGTCCTCGCGTCCGTGTGGAGACGGCTGGAAGATGAAAAAGGCGCGTTCTATACACTAGTCCCCATACGACCGCGTTGGCGTGGTGAACGCCGATCCTTAAGGACTTTTGCCGGCGTCTCTCTCCGCCCACCCCTCGCGTTCAATCCCCGAGCTCGATGCCTTTCAACTCCAACTGACGCCTCTCAACTCCACCCCGACATTCGCTTGTATGGAATGGCCCAAAGTCGCCGCCGCGCGCGAGAAGCTCCGCGAGCGGCGGCGAGCGACGCAGGGGAACGCGCGGCGGCTCACGCGGCGGGTCGCGCGGCTCGTGCTTCAGAGCGCGATCAGGCGGTGGGCGACGACGACGGCGAACGCGAAGCAGCGCGAGGAGCTCACGGTGAAGATGCGACGGCGGTTCGCGATGCTGAAGAAGGCGGCGGCGACGCGCGCGTGGAGGGAAAAAACCGCGGCGACGGCGGCGGCGCGCGCGATTCTGACGCGCCTCGCCGCGCGCGTTTCGGCGACGCGACGATCGCGCGCGTTCAGGGAGTGGGAGGCGATCGCGAAGGAGACGCGACGGCTGACCGTCGCGCGGTGGCGCGTCTCCGCGCGGCGGGCGAGGAGGGCGACGACCGCGGCGCTGAACGCGTGGCGCGCGTTTTCGAAGCGCGCGGGGGAGAGGAACGAACACGCGCGCGCGCTCGCGGAAGTGTCCACGCGGCACATTCTCGCGGCCGCGATCGCGGAGAGGACCGCGGTAGAGGTCGAAGCCGCCGCGCAGGTGGAGAAGCTCAGGATGGAATCGAAGCACGCGAGCGAGATTGCGACGTTAACGCGGAAGCTCGCCGCCGCGGAGGAGCGGTCCGTCGTCGTGGTCGACGACGACGGCGAGAAAGACGCGGAGATCGAGAACCTACGACGCGCGCTCGGGGACCAGAAGGCGTCGTTCGGGGACGCGCTCGAGTTCCTCGAGCGCGCGCACGCGAAGCTCGTCGTGGACGAGGAGCGCGCGAGACGCACCGCGGACGAACAGCTCGTCTCCGTCGCGCGGAAGCTGGAGATTGCGACCGCGCGCGCCGACGCCGCGGAAGCCGGGGCGTCGGAGCGTGCGCGGGAGCTGTCGGAAGCGCAACGCGCGTTGGCGGAGCAGACGACGCGCGCGACGGCGACGCTGGAAGAGATGGAGCGCGCGAAAGTGAAATTGGATTCGGACGAGGAGCTCTCGAAAGGGCTCACGGACGTCGCCGCGGAGGCGTCCGCGACACGGGCGGCGCTCGGCGTGAGCGAGAGAAAACTCGCTGCCGCGATGTCGTCCGCGGCGGCCGCGGCGGCGAGGGACAGCGCGAAGGACTCCGAGATCGCGCTCCTGAAGCGAGCGCTCGAGGAGACGACGTCGCTGCTCGTGGAAGCGGAGGTGGCGCTGTCCGCCGCGGGGATGGGGTCGCCCGAGTCCGCGCGAACGACCCCGCCGCCGAATCCGCTGCCGAGCACGATTCGCGAGCTGCGTTCGACGCAAAAGCAGGGAGGGAGCGCGCGGAAGAAGGCGGCATGGCGCGGCCCGGGGGCGAGGATGTTCGACGCGCCAAAGACTCCAGCTCCGGTAGCCGCCGCGGCGCGTCGACCTCCGGCGGCGCGGGCGACGCCTCCCTCCGCCGCCGCGGCGAGAGGCGGCGCGTTTGGAACCCCGGCGACGTCCGCCCGCGCCCCCCCCGCGCGAACGTTCGATCGCGGCGAAGACGAAGGCGTCCACGTCACCGTAGAGGAACCACAAGAGGACGACAGGAATTGGCAGGACGCGTCCGAGGATGACGACGACGACGAGGACGCGCGACCTACGCCGCTCGCGACGGCGCGCGCCGCCGCGCCGCGACGACGCGGGAACGACATTAACGAGCACCTCGCCGTGAAGCTCGCGGCGATGGAAGCGGCGAACCTCGCGGTGCGTCAAGCCTCCGTGGACGACACGCTCACGCCGTCGCCGTACGTCTCCGCGCGCGAACACGCGGAGACGTCGATGCGATGGCGCGCGTCGCCGTACGCGAGCCAGTCCGCGTACGGTCGCGCCCGACCTGGCGCTCGCGTCGCGAAATCGCAACCGGGACTCGAAGGTTCGCGCCGGCCGTCGCCGAACAGCGTGTTCGACGTCCTCGACGTGTTCCCATCGCCCGACGGGTACGATGACCCCGTGGACGTCGGTACCCCTGACCTCTTCGGTGAGTCGCGCGGCGTCGTGAACGTGCGGACGCCGGATGGCGAGTACCGGAGCTTGAGGACGCACTTGGTGTCGACGCGGTCGCGGTGGGGGACGGGGCGGTGAGCGCCGCCGCCGCCGCCGCCGCCGACGACTTCGACGAGTACGAAAAAACGCCCCGAGGGCGGCGACGAGACGACGACGCGTCGCATTAATACTAGCTAGCTCCGTATACGAATCTAAACGACGAAGGATACGACGCGTCAGTACTAGCTAGGGATGAAACGCGTACACCGCGCCGACGAAGACGAGGCACCCGACCATGTTCATCGTCAACGCGTTTATCATTTTAAGCTTCAACTTGTCCTCGCCGCCGAGCGTCAGTTTCGGAAGCGCCTTTTGCACGAACTCGTTGAACTCGTTTATGCCATCGTTCGCTTCTTTGTCGGAGTTCCAATCCTTCGCGATCTCCCCAAGAACGTATTTTTTATCCTCTGGTCTCGTCGCCAAGCATTCGCGAACGTCGAAGAGTTTCTGCTCCCTACGCAAGATGAGGTCTATCAGCTTACCCAGCCTCAGCACGCGACCACAGCAAGCGAAGAATCGGACGGTCATGCCAATCACAAAAGCGGTTAACAAGAAAACAAAACAGACCAATAGAAGAATACCGTAATGTCCTTTTCTCTTTTCCCTCTTGCCGTCTTGGAAGGTCCCCGCCATGGCCACTGCTAAAAATATCCCGGAAAAGATGAATAACCAAGGCATCCACCAGGATAACCGTTTTACGTTCGCCATGTTGTACACGTTAATGGGCGCTCGCTTACACCCCTTACATCCGATCTCGCTGTTGGAATGGACGTCTAGCGTGGCGTGTATCTTCGCCATGCCATTTTCGATCTCCGTGCGTACTTTCTCAGCCAACTGCCTTTGCTCTTTCGCTTCATTCTGCTTATCGGGTAGCCGCGACAAGTACTCGTAATTTTGCATCATCTGCGCCAACGTCCGCTGTTTAAACATGAGCTCCTGCTCGCGCTTCTTGTCCGCCCTAGCTAAATCCTCGTCCTTGTAACCGATGTAGTCCAGCCGCGGTCGCATGAACGTCGCGAGCTCGTACACGCACCACACCCGTCGCATGTAATTCGAGTCCGTGTGCGTCGTATCGTTGTGCCAGAGCACGGCGACCCTCCGAGAGCGTCCCAGCACGAGCGCGAACTGCGACACGCCCTTTTCACGCAGCACGTGCGCGTTTCCCCCGACGCCCTGATACACGCAGAACCTGTCCAACCAAAACGTCTCCCGACCGAGCGTCTTCCCTAAGAGATCGTACGCATACCTGATCCCGGGGACGTTGGCTCCGCGGAGATACACCGTCACCGCGAGCGCCGTCGCGCCGGCGATGGTGAACCAACCCAATATGTACGCCGCCTTTCCCGCGCCGAAGATGAGGAACCACAGGAGGCATCCGAAGGTGCTCGTGAATATCATCGCGAACGCCGCGGCGTACGTGTTATTTCGCAGCCGGAAGAACGCGGCTTTCTCGTCCGTCGGGGAGCTCCAGCAGTAGGAGATGAACGTGTCGATGGCCGCGCCTTTGGCGAGCCTGCGGCTGTTTAAGAACAGATCGTCCGCGACCGCCGTGTCGCTCCACGTCTTCGTGAACTCCTCGGTCCACACGTGTTCGTCCGCGAGTCTGTCGCCGTTCGGCAAGTATCGAAGCAAGTCCGCGTCCTTGAGTTTCGACTTCCATTCTGGGTCGCGCGACGGTCTCGGTCTCTTCTTCGGGGATCGAATCTCTGGTTTCTTCACATTCGGCGATTTTTTATCCGCGCGCTCGGCCGGGGCGACCGCGTTGTCTTTTCCTTTACAAATCGCCAGCATCGCGAGCGGTCGGGCTGATGCGACGGATCGCTCGCCGCTCGATATGTCTCGCGAGCGCGTCCCCGGCGCGAAAACGAGTATCGCTCGGCCCGAATCGAAATGTTCGAGCGGATGTTCGACCTGCGATCGACTCGGCGCTCGTCGCGACGATTACCTCGGACGCGAGGCGCGATGGCGGCGAGAGCGAGGATCTCTTCGCCCCCGAGCGATGAACGCGGATGAGGGCGGGCGCGGGCGCGCGACGCGCGTGTGCGCGGATCGTTCGGCACACGAGCGAATGCGCGCGCGCCCCTTCGCGCGTTCGACAAAAGTCAACTTTACCTCTCGACCCCTCACGTGTCCCGAAATTTGCGAAAGGACAGAAAGTGTGATGACTGACTGCCGCCACGCGCGATCACTGCCGGTGAGAGAAAGCGAGCCCGGGAAAAGGGGCACGACGGAGACGACGACGTCGCGTTACCGCTACTGGTGCTAGCTATCTCTACGAATCTAACGACTTCACGACGTCTCATCACTCAGTTCATGAGCGCCTGTATCTTCTCCAGGTAGTCGATGTTCCCGCTCGGGTCCCGTCGCAGCGCCGCGACGAGCGACTGCGCTCTCTGCGCGGTGACCGGCTCCCTGCTGTACTTGACGATGCTCTCCTCCAGCGTCGTCGGGGATATGAACCCGCTCGGGAGCGACTTGTCCGCGAACTCCCTGAACGCGCGCATGATGTCTCTCTTCGTGAAGCTCCCGTCGCTCTGCCCGCCGGCCATGACGAGCAAGAACTCGTCGAAGTCCACGTTCCCGTTCCCGTCGGCGTCGATCTCCTTGATCATCGTCTCGACGGTCGACTTGTCCGCGGACATTCCCAACAACTCCATCAGCTCGGACACCTCTTCCGCGTCGATCTCGCCGCTGCCGTCCTTGTCCACGAGGGAGAAGACCTCGCGGAACGCGGAGATCTCGTCGTCGCTGAGGAACATCCCGCCGACGACGCGGCCGCCTTTCTCGGCGCGGCCGCCCTCCTCGGACGCCATGACGGCGCGCGCGAGAGTCCGTGCCCCACTCCGACGCCCGTTCAACGACCGAAAAGGTCATTTGGTCGGCGCCCGCGCCTCTCCCGCTCCCGCGCCGGCGATATTTCACGAGCACGTGGGTCCCGAAGCGACGGCGCGCACACCTCCGCGCGCGCACACGCTCGATCGGGAACGGATCCGCGCTCGGCGACACGTCGGAAGGCGGAAGGCTCGAGGTCGATCGCCATGGCCGCCGCCGCCGCGTCTCTCGGCGCGTCTCGCGCGTACGCGACGCCCGTCGCGCGCGGCGCGGCGATTCGATCGCGGACGCGCGCGGCGCGAAAGATTATTCCGGGACGCCGGTCCGCGAACGGTCTCCGCGTCGACGCCGTCGCCGCGGACGCCCCGAGCGCGATCGACGACGACGCCGCGATGTTCAAAGGCAAAGTGAAGAAGTCCGGGAAGCTCTCGATCTGCGTCTTCGGCGCGTCCGGGGATCTCGCGAAGAAGAAGGTCTACCCGGCCATCTTTTCGCTGTTCTACGACGGCCACCTCCCGGACGATTTCGTCGTCTTCGGGTACGCGCGGTCGAACATGTCGAACGACGAGTTCAAGGATAGGATCAGGTCGTCGCTGCCGTGCAGAATCTCCGCCGCGAAGGACTGCGACGTCAAGGTGGAGAAGTTCCTGACGCGGTGTTTCTACACGGCGGGGCAGTACGACGATCCGGAGGATTACAAATCCTTAGACGTCGCGATGGCGGAGCAAGAGCAAGCGCTGTGGGGGGATAAGAAGACGCTGAGGTTGTTCTACCTGTCCATCCCGCCGTCAATCTTCGTCCCGGTCGCGCAAAACGCGGCGAGGCACGTCAGCAGCAAGTCTGGGGAGACGAGAGTCATCGTCGAGAAGCCGTTCGGACGCGATCTGGAATCCTCCAGAGCGCTGACCGAGGCGCTCGCGCAAGACCTCGCGGAGGAGCACACGTACCGCATCGATCACTACCTCGGGAAGGAACTCATCGAAAACCTCACCGTCTTGCGGTTCAGCAACATCGTGTTCCAGCCGCTGTGGTCGCGGACGTACATTCGAAACGTGCAGATCAACTTCAGCGAAAACTTTGGCACCGAGGGCAGAGGCGGGTACTTCGACAACTACGGGATCGTGCGCGACGTGATTCAAAACCACCTCCTGCAGATCCTCGCGCTGTTCGCGATGGAAGAGCCCGCGTCTCTGGATGCGGAGGACATCCGCGACGAGAAGGTGAAGGTCATCCGCAGCATCCGACCGATCGACATGGACAACGTCGTGCTCGGGCAGTACAAGGGCAAACGCGACGGCGACGGCGTGTTGCCCGGATACCTCGACGACGATACCGTGCCCCCCGGGTCTAGATGCCCGACGTTCGCGGCGATGGCGCTGTTCATCGACAACGCGCGATGGGACGGCGTGCCGTTCCTCATTAAGGCCGGGAAGGCGCTGCACAAGAGGCAGGCGGAGATTCGCGTGCAGTTTCACCACTCCCCCGGGAACCTGTACAAGAAGCAGCTCGGGAACCGCGAGGAGAACTCGAACGAGCTCGTGTTCCGCATTCAGCCGGACGAGGGGATCTATCTGAACATCAACAGCAAGATCCCCGGCCTCGGGATGCGGTTAGACCAGACGGACTTGGATCTGCAGTACAAGACCAAGTACAGCGGCGGTGCGTTGCCGGACGCGTACGAACGTCTCATCTTAGACGTCGTGCAAGGGGATAAACGGCTGTTCATCCGCAACGACGAGCTCGAGGCGGCGTGGAAGCTGTTCACGCCTATGCTAGACAGGATAGAGGAGGACGAGATCGCGCCGGAGTTGTACCCTTACGGTAGCCGCGGGCCGATCGGCGCGCACTACCTCGCGTCGCGGTGGAACGTGCGCTGGGGGGACACGATGGAGTGACGCGATCGATCGCGTTTTGATCCCTCCTTCCTCGATGAGTTGAACTATTTTTTACAGTACGGAAGTACTCGCGTGTGACATTTGTAAGACCACAGAACACAGTACGTCTGAGAAAGAATCATGAGTTTTATGTACAGTGCGATCGCCTCCTATTATCTCCGGTCCGGCGCTTACGCCGGCCCGCGGGGGCGACGCGAAAAGCCTTCGTTCGATGCGACTGTTATTCTCGTCGCTCGGTCGAACATATACGCTTAAATCTCGTAGAGGACCTTGCCGCGGGACCTGCCCGCCTCGAGGTAGTCGTGGCCTTCCTTGGCCTGCTCCAGGGGGAACGTGCGGTCGACCTTTGCGTAGGGAACACGCCAGAAACAAAAGCGCCGTGGGAACCGGTTCCTAAAAGTTTTCTCCGCGGCGACGGGACGGCGAACGTCGTAGCCTCAAACGACTGTTTAATATATGGTGAACGCGCATGTGTGACCACAATAGCGACCGATGTTTGTCTCATCGGCAACGTGCGCCGTCGTCGACCGCGAGAAAAGATGAGAAAAGAAAAGGGATAGAAGCAGAAGGGCAAAACATCAGATCGCGAAGCCTCACCACAACCTTGAGGTCGCCCTTGTCGATCCAGCCGTAGATGTCGTTCGCGCGGGAGAGGAGCTCCTCGCGCGTCACGGTGTAATCGTTCAGCTTCGGGCGCGTGATGAACCCGGACTTGTTAATCAAACGCAGCGGCGGGAACGCGGGCACCGCGCCGGAGGCGTTCCCGAACGACACGAAGATCCCGCGCCTCGCGAGCGATTCGATGGAAGTCTCCCACGTCGCGAGGCCGATGCCGTCGATGACCGCCTTCACCCCCTCCCCGCCCGTGATCTCCATGACCTTCGGGACGAGATCCACAGAAGTGTAGTCCTCGTACGACGTTCCGGGCGCTTCCTTGTACACGATGAGCTCGTCCACGCCCGTCGCCCGCGCGATGTCTTGCTTCGACTCCGAGCACGTGCCGATCACTTTGTACCCGCGGAGCTTCGCCATCTGCGCCGCCCACTGGCACGTCCCGCTCCCGGTGCCGTGAATCAGCATCCACTCCCCGGGCTTCACGAGTCCCGCGTGCGCGGAGTGCGTGAGGTAGTGCGCGGTCATGCCCTGCACGCCGCACGACACGGCGACGTCCAGGGGCACTTCCTCCGGGACGGTCACCACTTTCGACGCGGGCACCGCGGTGTACTCCGCGTAGGTTTGAAACACGGAGCTGTACGCGACGCGGTCGCCCACCTTGACGCCCTGGCTCTCCGCCTCGGGGGTCACCGCGGCGACGAAGCCGCCGCCTTCTTGGCCGCCGATGAACGGCAGCTCGCGCTTGTACAGGCCGCTTCGGTGGTACGTGTCGATGAAGTTGATGCCGCTGTATTTGTTCTTTACGAGGACGCCGCCGGGGGCGAGCTTCGGGACGGGGTAGTCGTTCTCCACCTTCATCACGGACGAAGGGCCGGTCTCGCGCACGACGGCGGCGCGCTGCGGGAGGGGAGGGGGGTTTAGGGGGCGAGAAATATGACATGGGTCAGAGGATGGGCGGGGAGGCGGGGAGGCGGGGAGGCGTCGAGCGGCGGCGGCGACCTTCGAATCGATCGGCTTTCGGAAGACATCGTCGTCTATCGACAGAAAATGATGACCGCGAGCGACGGCGGGCGGCGGCGGCGGCGGCGCACCATGACCTCGGGGACGGCGGCGTAGCCGCGGACGCCCGTGAGGACCTGACGCGCGACGCGGGATCGGAGAATAGCGGACATGGCGTGACGAGAGGTCTGAGGTCAGACGCACGCGCGATCGGGTCTGCGCTCGGCCGCCAACCTGAACCCTCATCAGCCCGGGTAAACCTCAGCCGTGAGCGGCCGTCCCCCATCCGCCGACCGACCGATTCGCGGTCGGGCGCCGCGTCGCGCCGCGGGAAAACCGCGCGACAGGACGAGAGCAGAGCACGACCGCGCCACCGCGGCGGACGCGAGCGGGGCGCACCCGGGCGCGCGCGCGCGCCACCGAACGTTTATCCTCTCGCGCGTCGTTCACACGACCCCGGCGAGGCGGCGCGTCGCGTCGGAGAGGAGGGAAGCGCCCTCGCGCGCGTCCATCGCCGGTCATCAGATCAGCGCGCGGCGTCTCGTCGGGGCGCGACCGAGAGGAGACGATGAGCTCGCTGCTGCAGTCCGTACTCGGCGTCGACCTGAGCGCGGGCTCGGGCTTGTCCACGGAGGCGTTCCGGAAGAAGCTGGACGTGCACATCGCGAACATACAGTGCGTGCTCGCCCTCGCGTCTCCGTCCCCGCGATGGGCGCCTCGAGCGTCGCGTCCTCGCGCCGCGCGTCGGTCAGATCCCTACCCCCGCTCTCCCCGGTACAGTAACGACCTTCCGCGAACGACTGAACTCACCCGTCGAACGAACGAACGAACGAACGTCCCACCACCCTCGTCGTCGCGTCGTCGCAGAGCCGCGAAAGCGGAAGCGCTCGAGCGCGGCGGGAGCCCGCTCCCGAACCCGGACGGCGTCCCCGCGAGCGCGCGCGAAGGCCTTCGGGCGTGGTTCCGCCCCGGCCGGCTGTGGCTCGGTGAGATTTGCATCCCTGGGGAAAACGGCGGCGTCGGCGGCGCCAAATACGTGTTTCAAGTCATCGACTGGAACCCGATCGCGGCGACGTGGACCATCTCGCACGCCGCGCACGGCGACGAGCAGCTGTGCGCGCTGAAGATTGGCGAGGAGGAGACGGGCGAGGACGGACGCGCGCGCCTGCCGTTGTCCTTCTCGGACGCGGAGACGCGGTGCGAGGGGCATCTCCGCGAGGACGGCGCCATCGAGGGGAGCGTCGGTCAGTCCGAAGCGCCGGGGGAGAATTTCGAGCACAACAGGACGGCGTCGCACACGTTCTCGCTGCGTCCGGCGACGCCGGACGCGATCACCGGGAAGTTTACGGCGGCGGTGAGGCAGCGGATATCGAGGCTCGCGCGGTGGAAAATCGCGGACGAGGTTTTGCCGGAGACGTTTCGAGCGTTGGAGACGATCAAGCAAAACGCGCCGATGACGTCGACGTGCCGCAGCGCGATGAAGCGTTTATACCTCGAGACTGGGCTGCTCGAGACGCCGCCGTTGACGGAGCGGATGCTCGCGTCGATTCAACGGTCGCCGTTTGAGCCCGAACCCGAACCCGAGCCCGAGCCCGAGCCCGAGCCCGAGCCCGAGCCCGAGCCCGAGGCGAAGCCCGAGGCGGAGATGGACGAGCCCGAGGCGAGCGCGACCGACAGGGTCGTGAACCAGCTGTTGACCGAGCGCGCGGTGACGCGCGCGACCTCGAGGCTCGCGCTGCGATCGTCGGGGCAGCCCACGAGCGAGAACGTCGCCCCGTCGACGCCCGCGGAGGAGGATGAGGAGCTCCAGACGCACCCGATCGAAGTCGACTCCGCGACGGAAGACTCGGACGAGCCGTCGCCGTCGTCGCCGCCGCCGGCGTTGGAGGACGTCAGCGACTCCGACGCGGACAGCGACGTACCATCGTTAGTGAGCGAGGTCAGCAGCATAGACGAGTCCGACGAGTCGCTCCCGGGGGGGGCGTCCTCGGACGAGGAACCGCCGCCGCTCGTGGATGACGACACGACGGACACGTCGGAGACGGAATCGGACACGTCGAACTCCGCGCGAAGCGCGTCCTCGGACGAAGACGCGAGCGACTCTGAGGATGAAAACGGGCGACGGCGGCGGCACGCGCGCCCGCACGGCTCGAGCCGGCGCGGACGAGCCAGGGCGCGGATCGACGACGGCGAAGGAGAAGGCGACGGCGACGGCGGCGACGATGACGACGTCTACGCCCTGAACGAAGGCTACAGCGCCGTGTTCCGCAGGCTCCTAAAACTGAGCAAGAACAAGTCCGAGCTCGCGTGGTGGCACGTGTTGCAGACGTTGATGACGCGCGTCGAGCGCGAGTGCTGCGACATGCGCGAACGGACGCTCGTCTTGCGAACGACGACGTTCGAATCGCGGGAGGACAAAGACGAACGCGTCGAGGCGTACAAAGAAAAGTACGGCACGCGGCACGACATGCACGAGGCGATGACGGCGCAGATGCACATGCAGCACGTCCTGCTGTGGCGATCTCTGCACGTGAGCGACCTCCCGCCGTCGCAGACGAACGAAGGCGTCCGTCTCGCGGCGATCATGCTGCAGCAGTCCGAGGCGCGGATGTCGAACAGCTATCGCGCCGTGGACGACGCGATGCGCGCGTTCGAAGCGCGGCTGCCGACGAACGCGTTGACGTCGATGTGCGAGACGATTCCCGCGGCGGGCGCGCACGCGATTCCCGGGTTCGAGAACCGGACCCCGGAGGAGCTCGTGTGCAGCATATGTCTGTGCCAGGTCGAGGAAGTGGGCACCGTCGTGTGCACGCTGACGTGCGGGCACGCGTTTCACCTCGAGTGCTTAGAGAGTTGGTTGCACGGGAATCCGACGTGCCCGATGTGCCGCCATCCCGTCGGAAAGGACGAGGAGGAGGAGGAGGACGAGGAGGAGGACGATGAGGACGATGGAGAGGTGGTCGTAGAAGACGAAGACGACGAAGACGACGATCGGCGTTCGGCGTTCGACGACGACGAGGTAGGAATACTGAGGTAAGACGACCTGCCGCCACTCGAGCGGCGCGACGCCGACGACGAGGCGGATTGAACTTAGCGACGCCGCGACTAGAACGGCGATACGAATACGAATAGACGCGATCGAATCTGTTACGCTTCCGTGTCGTCCTCTCTCGTCTGCCCCTCGAGGAACACCCCTTCCGGTCCGTGCGCGCTCGTGTCTTTCCCCGTCTCCTTCATCTCGATCCACCGACTGAAATACTCCGTGCTCCTCGCGGTGTGATGCCACAGCGACGCGGCGAAGTAATCCTGCCCTCGCCGCGCCTCCAGACCCCCCTCGCCTTCGAACAGCTCGTCGATCGCGCGGCGCACCGTCGCCAAGTTCCTCTCCGCCGGGAACAGCCGGTCGATCATCGCCGAGCAATCGATCCTCGCGTCGTCCCACGCCTCTCTGTTCTCGTGAAGCTCAATCGCGTCCGCCGCGAAGTCCTCCGCGGTGATGGACCGCCACTTGCCCCCCCACACCCCGGTGCGATCCTCCCACAGCCCTTCCGGCCACATCAGCGACATCCCCGGCACCGTCCCTTCCGCGCCGACGGGCGTGGTGACGACGGGGAGGCCTCGCGTCCACGCGTCGACGATTTTTCCCTTCACCCCGGCGCCGAACCGCAGCGGCGCGAGGAGGACGCGCGACGTGTCCATGACGCCCTCGATCGTGGGGGCGAACCCTTCGACGAGAAAACCGCACTCCGGCTTGTGAAGCTGTCTGATCGCCTCCGTGGGGTACGAGCCGTAGACTCGCATCGTCGCCGTCGGGAGCTCGGCGCGAATCAGAGGCCAAATAGCCTCCGCGAGCCACCGCACCGAGTCGACGTTCGGCTTGTGGTGAAACGTCCCGATCGTCGTGAACCCGTCGCGCGCGTCGAACCCCGGCGTCGTCGGCGGCAGCGGCGGCGGCGGCATGATCGGCGGCAGATCCTCGCCGTTCCGTCGCATCTCGCAGTGATTGCTCTCGCAGAAAAACGACGCGAGCTCGAGCTTCTCCGGCGGCACTCTGTACGTGTCCAGCATGAGCCGTCGCTCGACCATCGAGCACACGAGCGTGAGGTCGCTCCGTTGCACCGCCGCGAGCTCGCGGTTCAAACACTCGTCCCGCGCGTTCGGGATCGCGGACATCGCGGCGAGGATCGGATTCACCCGCGCGTCGTCGTCGTCGTCGTCGTCGTCGTCGTCGTCGTCCGCCGCCGCGTCCGCCGCCGCCGCGTCCGCCGTCGCCGCGTCTTTCTCTTTCTCAGCATCCTTCTCTCTGTTAAAACGGATCGCTTCCTTCATCGCG
>MDSW01067981.1_pt1 | contig 49277 bp, 42 predicted proteins | sample 811171 | NCBI WGS metagenome assembly MDSW01 (sample SAMN05326641, study PRJNA326480) | marine metagenome | isolation source: seawater | place: Atlantic Ocean: North West | collected 2012
TATCATCACAAATAGTACCATCAATATCTATTAAGTAATTCTTAATCTCATTAGGTAATACAGGAGAAATATTTTCTCCATCCACTATCTTTTTTACTAATTTAGTCATGTTTCCAATTTAATCTGTCAGCTGCAGGAAATTGCCATGGTGCCCCATTATTCTCCACATTAGTAAACATCATGTTTAATTCGGTTGGAGCAGCTGATTGTTCCATAACCAAATATCTCCTCATATCTAGTATTATAGATAAAGGGTCTAATTCGATAGGGCAAGAATCAGTACATGCATTACATGATGTACATGCCCATAACTCTTCTGCAGTAATATAATCTCCCAATAGAGATTTATTATCTTGTATCTTTTTTCTTTTGTTATTTGCAAACTCAGTGATCCTATCTCTAGTATCCATCAATATCTTTCTTGGCGAAAGTAATTTACCAGTCTGATTGGCAGGGCAATTTGAACTACATCTACCACACTCTGTACAACTATATGCATTTAATAATTGAACCCAGTTCAAATCTGTTACATCTTTAGCTCCGAATGATTGCGTTGCTTCTGATGGTTCTGAAGGCGCTGCATAAGGATCTGCATTCGGATCCATCATTAGTCTTACTTCTTTAGTCACTGATTCTAAATTATTAAATTTCCCTAAAGGATCTAAATTTGCATAAAAAGTACTAGGGAATGCAAAGAATATATGAAGATGTTTTGATATTAAAACATAATTCATAAATCCTAAAATACCAATAATATGAAACCACCATGTAAATCTTTCTAATAAGTAAAGTGCATTCGTACTCATTCCATCAAATAAAGGAACTAATAACTGTGAAACAGGGTTAGAAAAAGCAACTGCATAATGAGAAATATCTTTAGTAAATAGAATAGAATCTGCAGCATTCATTACAAGAAAAGCTGACATTAACAAAACTTCAAAAATTAAGATTAGATTTGCGTCTGTTCTTGGCCAAGAAGTCATTTCCTTACTCCAAAAACGCTTAATCTTAATAAAATTTCTTCTAATAAAGAAGATAATACAAGCAACTAAGACAAGTAAAGCTAATATCTCAAACGACCCAATTAGAAAGTTATATAAACCTACAGGAATAATCGTTGCAAGAAATCTATGAGTTCCAAAAATACCATCAACTATAATCTCAATCATTTCTATATTGATAATTAGAAATCCTAGATAAACTATAATATGTAAGATTCCGGCAATTGGTCGTCTAGTCATTTTTGACTGTCCAAGAGCAACTCTAATCATATTCTTGAATCTATCTAATTTTCTGTCAGATCTATCGATACTTCTTCCTAATCTAATATTTGAGATAATCCTTCTGAGATTCTTTATAAAGAATATGAGGAATGTAAGAAATACTGCTAAAAAAACAATATTTGACATCCCCATTATTTTCTTGTTTTTGGAGTTTTATAACCTTTACTTCCTCCAATAATAGAGAAATTCACGTATCTGCTTGGGTTCTTTTTAATATCTTCAATCAACTCTGCTAACTGCTTCGTTGACTGCTCTAGATTTGCATATACCTTCTCATCTTTCAACAATAAACCTATACTACCTTCACCTTCATTTATGCTGGATACAATATGATTAACATCTTCAACAACAGATGTGATATCTGCTTTAGCAAGGGAATCAGATATTGAGGCAAAATTTGTTAAGATAGTTCTAATCTCATTATTCCCACCTGCTAGGTTGCTAGTGATCGATTCTAGATTGAAGATTATTTTTGTTAATCTTTCATCATTTACTAATACCAAACTATCTACTTTTGACATTGTTTCTGACATTAAAGCAAAAGTCTTATCTAAACTCTGAAGACTATTCCGTAGATTCTCCCTTGTATCCTTATTTAAAACAGCAGTTATTATTACCATAACGGAATCAATAGAGCCAATTAATTCCTCAGCCTTATGTTTCAAAGGTAGAATCTGAGCATTCACCTCATCTTGGAGGGTCCCCTCAATATCAGTTCTTAATGTATCTCCATCTAAAGCAAAAATCTCATCATTTCCAATTAATAAGGATATCCCTTTTGTACCCATAAGATCCTGATTAACAATCTTACAAATTGAATTAGAGGGTATATTAAAGTCCTTCTCAATACTAATTTCTACAAGTAATCTCTGACTCTCCTCAGTTAATAAATTAATATCTGAAACCATACCAACTTGGTAACCATTTACCAGTACTGAACTCCCTACCTGTAAGCCTCCAATATTCTCATAAAGAGAATAAAATTTTCTAGCTGAGTTTAATACATTTAAACCTTTAAGAAAATTTATACCTATAAACAACAAAGCAATCGTTACAATTGCAACAAATCCTATCTTAAGTTCTTTATTCATTATTATTTGTTTTCGTTTGCAAATCTAAGGCTTCTTTCATAGAAATCCTTCTTTCTTTATGAAAAGCTACTACAAATGCACCTTTAAAACCATTTGCGATCATCTTATTTTTTAAAATATCTGCTTTCTGTTTATCTATTTCTAAACCAACATAATATTTAAATGTATCATTAATCTTATGTTCTTGAGCCTTAATATCAATAAAAAGTCTATTGTTCAACATTGAACTCAAATAAGTCCCTATCTGGACCTTAAAAACAACCTTATCTAAGTTAATGTCTGTAGAATCCAAATTAGAAAATTCTTGTTTTATGTCAATATTTTCTTTTTCTTTTTTATTAGAACCAAGAGCTTCTAAACTTTCTTTATAATCTTTAAATCCACTAAAAATCGCTGAAGCTAAATAGTCTTGACCTTCTTCAGAATGTAAAAACACTTCTTCTTTTGGATTAGTAAGAAAACCACATTCAATCAAAATACTAGGCATATTTGTTCTACTTATAACATAGAAAGGAGCCTGTTTAACACCTCTACTTCTACGATTAGCTCTAGTAGAAAGCTCTTTCTCAACTTCTGTGGCAATTTTTATACTTTGATTAAGATGTGTATTCTGCATTAAGCTAAATACAATATAACTCTCTGCAGATTTTGGATCAAAACCATCATACTTTTCCTCATAATTATCTTCTAAATAAATTGCAGAGTTCTCCCTAATAGCAACATCCATATTCGCTTTAAGCTTACTCATACCCATAACAAAAACACTTGCTCCAGAAGGGGTCGGATTTGTAAAACCATCACAATGAATAGATATAAACAGATCTGCATTAATATTATTTGCAATATCAGTCCGTTCATTTAACTCAAGGAATACATCATCACTCCTAGTATAAACCACCTCAATATCAGGAAAAGCATTAGTTATATACTTTCCTAATCTAAGCGAAACAGCTAAAGCAACATGTTTTTCATAAATAGAAAATCGTTTAGTTCCCATAGTTCCCGAATCCTTACCTCCATGTCCGGGATCAATCACCACAACCTTTAACCTGTTATTTGTATTATCTTTATTATAACTAAATGCACTATTAAAAAGAAATATTACAAATAAAAATAACCATCCTACGTTTGATAAAATTATATTATATAATTTAATTAGTTTTGACACGATTTTTCTATTGTAGCAATTGACACAAATATAACACTAAGATTGAACCTGAAAACACAAAAGTTACTTCTATTCTTATTCTTATTAACAGGATTTTTTAATAAATCTTCTGCAGACCCTATTGCTTTTAAGCAAGACCCTATTGCTTTTAAGCAAGACTCTATTGCTTTTAAGCAAGACTCTATTGCTTTTAAGCAAGACTCTATTACTTTTAAGCAAGACTCTATTAAAATAAGTAAAAACTTATTAGATGATGAAATCAAACAATTCGCGGATGACTCTTTAAAGTTAAGCATTGATGGCAAACAAGCTTTCCTTTTTGGAAACGCTAAGATTGAATATCAACAAACTACTATTACAGCTTCTTATATTGAGATTGACTGGAATAACAACACTATATACGCAAGTTTCACCACTGATTCATCAGGCAATAAAATAGGAAAACCAGTCTTTAAAGAAGGAAAGGACACTTTTAAAGCTGAAGAAATGACATACAACTTTAAAACAAAAAAGTGTAGTGTAAAAAAAATAGTAACTAAAGAAAATGAAGGATATATATTAGGTAAAACTGTCAAAAAAGTAGATGATGATATCTTCTATCTAAATAAAGGAGATTATACTACCTGTGATGCAGAGAAACCACACTTCTCAATTAGAGCAAATAAAATTAAAGTTATTCCTGGGGAAAAAATAATTACAGGTCCTGCATATCTGACTTTTTTTAGAATCCCCACACCACTTATTTTTCCATTTGGATATTTTCCTAATAATGATAAAGAGAGTTCTGGTTTAATCATACCTTCATATGGAGAGTCAGCAAATATGGGCTTCTTCCTCAAGGATGGAGGCTATTATCTAGCATTAGGAAATAAAATGGACCTATCAATTAAAAGTGATATTTACACACAAGGAAGCTGGAACCTTAAATCAAATCTACGTTATAAAAAAAGATATAGATATAATGGATCCTTAAACCTTAGCTATGGAAATATGAAAAACAGTTACCGTGGATTTCCTAATTATAGTGAAAAGAAGGACTTTCATATTAAATGGTCACACAAACAAGATGCTAAAGCAAATCCTTCATTAAATTTCTCAGCAAATGTCGAGGCAGGTAGTAGTACCTACCACAGAAACAACTCTTTTAATGCGAATGAATACCTGAAAAACACAATGTCATCAAATGTTAATCTTTCTAAATCATGGAGTGAAGGTTTCTTCAATAACCTAAACCTAAGCTTAAGGCACAGTCAAAATACTACAAATAAGAATGTAAATCTAACAATACCAGACATTTCTTTAAATTCAAAAAGGATATATCCTTTTAAACTAATTGGAAATAAAGCAAAAACTCAATGGTATGATAAAGTATCTATTAAATATGGAATGAATACAAAAAATACAATTGCAACAAAAGATTCTCTTTTATTCTCTAAGAATTCTTTATCACAATTCAGAAATGGAATGAAACATAATGTCCCTATCAGCACATCAATTAGAGTCTTAAAACATTTTAACTTAAGCCCTAGCATAAATATCACTGAAAGATGGTATCTGAATCAGATTGAAAAAAGATGGAGTAATAATGACGCTACTCTATATACAGATACTATTCATAAATTTACTAGAGCTCATGACTATAGACTATCAACAAGTTTAAATACAAAGGTATATGGACTAGTAGAGTTTAAAAAGAGTAAAATTGCTGGAATAAGACATGTAATCTCTCCAAACTTATCTTTCACTTATCATCCTGACTTCTCTGATGAAAAATATGGATACTACAAAACTGTTCAAAAGAATGAAAACGGAGAATCTGAATCATACTCAATAATGAATAATGGAATTTATGGAAGTCCATCAAATAAAGAAACTGGGAACATAAGACTTAGTTTAGGGAATATTCTTGACATGAAAATTAGAAACACAAAAGACACCGCAGAAACTATAAAAAAAATTACACTGATTGAGAGCTTGGGCATAAACGGCTCGTATAATATCTTTGCTGACTCATTACATTTCAGTAACATCTCACTCAGCGCTAGAACAAGATTACTAAATATATTTGACATCACCTTCTCTAGTAATTATGACCCCTACAATGCTAACCTACTAAGAAATAATAGAATAAATAGATTTGAACTACTTACCAATAAGAGACTTGCTAGACTAAAGTCATTCACAACATCAATTGGATTAAATATTAATGACAAAAGTTTCCGATCTAAGAAAGAAGAGAGTAATGAAAGTGAAGAAAATAAAGAAAGGGACTTCTACTCAATACCATGGAACTTAAATGCCAATTACTCACTTTCTTATAATAAAGGACATAATATCGCTAAATTTTCAGATACTACACAATCTCTTACATTCTCAGGAAATATTAAACTTACTAAGAAGTGGAAGATCGGCTTCCGTTCTGGATATGATTTTGATGAAAAGGAACTTACGTATTCATCTGTAGATATCTACAGAGACCTACATTGCTGGGAAATGCTTTTTCATTGGATACCATTAGGATACCACAAAAGCTATACGCTAACAATACGTGTAAAAGCAGCATCATTAAGAGATTTAAAATATGAAAAGAAAAAAGACTGGTTTACACCTGAATACGACTAACCCCTCACCCAATTCTCAATTAACTTAATACCATTCTCTGTTAAAATTGATTCAGGATGAAACTGAAGTCCAGTAATATCATATCTCTTATGCCTTATTGACATAATTAAGCCTTCTGAATTCTCTGAGGTTAATTCTAGCTCCTCTGGAAAATCTTTCTTGGAGATTACCCAAGAATGATAGTGGCCAATATTAAAATTTCTTTTAATATTTTTAAATAAACTACAATTATCTGAATGACTCAAAACAGAAGAAACTCCATGCTTGACATTAGACAAATTTAAAAGTGTAGCGCCAAAATATTCTGCAATTGCCTGATGCCCTAAACAAATTCCTAAGATAGGCTTACAAGAATGAAAACGTTCTAGAACACTTTCTAATATAGGATGTTCTTTAGGTAAACCTGGGCCTGGAGAAAAGATTATCTTATCATACTTATTTACTTCAGAGACCTGCAAAGAATCCCCTCTTATAACTGTAATAAATTCCGTAAACTGATTTACATAATGCATCAGATTATAAGAAAAGGAATCATTATTATCTATTATCAGTATCTTCAACTAAATCTTAGGTTTTAAGAAAAACTGCTGCACCTTTCGTAATGGTTTTAAGAATCTTATAAATCTTGGCTTCCTCAAATTATTTATATCCCATGCCATATTATCTTCATTATTTCCTCTTAACCTATTAAAAAAAGAAGAATTACTTTCTCCCCCTATTCTCATCTTGATCAAAATATCAGGAATATACTCAACAGAAATATCATCTTTATGAAGAAGCCTTAATATCATCTCATAATCAGCTGCAGTTCTTAGTGTAGTATTATATAACCCATATTTTTCATAAATCTCTTTTTTTACAAAAAATGTTGGATGTGGCAGCATCCAGCCCCTTCTTAATTTTAAAGGGCTAAACATTCCTGACTTCCAATAACGAACAGTTTTACGAGCATCACCTTTATTTACATAAAGAAGATCACCATACAAACAATCACAATTTGTATCCTCAAACACCTTTACCACATTAGAAATCACTTTATCATTAAAATAGAAATCATCAGAATTTAAGATCCCTATAATGTCTCCAGAAGAAGCTCTTATTCCTTTATTCATAGCATCATATATTCCATGATCCTTTTCTGAGACAAAATAATCAATCTTATCTTTACAATAACTTAATACATCTAAAGTCCAGTCTTTTGACGCCCCATCAATGAGGATATATTCTATATTTGGATAATCCTGCGAGCTAACACTATCAACAGTATGTTTTATTGTGCTCTGACTATTAAGAGCCACAGTAATAACTGATATTTTAAGATGATCACCCATGCTTCTTTATAATAAAAACATGGCAATTACCTAAAGTTCTTGAATAATCTTCAATAACACATCCAAACTCTTTACACCAATCTCTTACATCACTTTTTGATTGAAAAGTAGCAATAGGTGTTATAAAATAGTCATAAAAAATATTACGCGTCTCAATTTTATTTAACTTCTGTTTCTTAAATATTCTATACATTAAATGATGCATAAAAACAAAAACTGTTTCAACTAAGAAATTCCCAAACTTTGACCTATTCATCAATCTAAACATACCCCCAAATACATAATAAATAAAAGGATAATAACGGTACCTCTTATAGACAGCAAGGTATAAGCTACCACCTGCCCTTAATATCCTGACACACTCAGAAAAAGCTTTTACTGTATCTCCAGTATGATGACAAACACCATCACTAATAACTACATCAGCAATAGAGCTCTCTAAGGGGATATCTAAATTATCTCCTTGTTTTAAATGTAAATTATCACTTTTCACAAAATTACTCGCAAAATCAAGAGATTCTTTACTCAAATCAATGCCAATCACTTCTTTAGCGAGTCTGCATGCGTAAACTAAGTTTCTTCCACAACCACAACCAATGTCACAAAAGACTTTTCCTTTATTAAGCTCCATTAGTTTCTTTAATAATGGATTCATATTAGAAATTAACTCATCTTTTGACGAATAACCATACTCAAAGGGAGTGTTATCATAAAATGTTTTCTCTATCATTTATCGTTCAACAACTATATTTTCCATTACCAACATATCCATATTTGTTCTAAAGAAACAATCTAAAGCCTCCTCAGGCTTATTTACAATTGGTTCATTCTCATTAAATGAAGTATTTAACAGAATAGGGGTGCCAGACTTCTCAGCAAACTTACTAATTAGCTTATAATATCTAGGAGAAACTTTCGAATCAACTGATTGAAGCCTTCCCGTCCCATCAACATGAGTAACCGCTGGAATCTCGGCATGCTTCTCAGTTTTAATATGAAATACCTTTTCCATAAAAGGGACTGAACCATCCTGCATAAAATAATCCTTAATAGATTCTCTTAATATTGAAGGGGCAAATGGCCTAAAACTCTCTCTCTTTTTTATTTTTTTATTTAGTAGTTCCTTAGCATCCTTTCTTCTAGGATCTACAAGAATTGATCTATGCCCTAAAGCCCTAGACCCAAATTCTGCTCTACCCTGAAACCAACCAATAACACCTCCTGAAATTAGTCTTTCTGACACTTTCTCAAATAATTCATCATCAGAAAGAATCGAATATTTAACCCCTAATTTATTTAAAATTCTCATAACCTCATCTTGTGTTGATTTCTTACCAAAATAAGCAGAAGAAATCTCAGGCATCCTAGAGTGTCCTAATATCTGATTATATAAATATAATGCAGAGCCAATAGATGTTCCGGCATCATGACCTGCTGGTGGTATATAAATATTCTTAAAATTAGTGTTCTCTAAAATTCTTCCATTTACAACAGAATTCTGGGCAATCCCACCAGTAAGGCAAATATTTTCAGCGCCAGTCTTTTTCTGTAAATTATTCAACATATGAAAAATTACCTTTTCTGTAAACTTCTGAACAGAACTTGCTAAATCAATATGCCACTTCTCTAACTTATCACCATTTTCTCTATTTTTCCCAAAACATTTATTCCATTCCTTAGTAAATAGTGGTTCAATTGAAGGAGCCCCCCCTTTCCAATCCATATTAACACCCTCTTTAAAATGCTTAAAATATTTTTTATTTAATTTGAAGAAACCACCCTCTGTGATTGATAATATTTCTCCTAGCTCTTTTAAGAATCTTGGCTCGCCATAAGGAGCTAGCCCCATAACCTTATACTCATCACCATAATTAGGGAAGCCTAGAAATTGTGTGACAGCAGTATAAAAAAGGCCTAAAGAATGAGGGAAATTAACCTCTTCTAAAACCTCAAATTTATTTCCATCACCAATAGCTGTCATGGTAGAAGTGAAATCACCAAAACCATCAATGGATAAAATTGCAGATTTCTCAAATCTTGATGCAAAAAAAGAAGATGCAATATGACTCCTGTGATGTTCAATATTATATACTTGGGCTTTAATTAGTCGCTCAGGAATATTAAATAATCTTGCTATTTCTGTTTTGACAGAATTAACCTTCTTTAAATTTATCAACCTATCGCATATGGCTGATAAACTTATTGTATTGCATAATGAATATAAGATCTTCTTATACAGATTTGCCTTAGGATCTCTTGAGATAGTGATATAATCTATTTGAGCAATTGAAATTTCTTCATCTTCTAGACAGAATCTAACCGCTTCTGACGGGAATCCAGCCCAATGTTTAATTCTTCTAAATCGCTCTTCTTCAGCAGCACAAATAACAACACCATCTTTCAACAAGCAAGCTGATGAATCCCCATGATACGCATTAATACCTAGAATATACATCTATTAACTTCTTAGAATCTTAATAAATCTACCAACAATCACTTTCCAATCATAATTAGACCTAACATATTTCCTTATCTCTTTACTATCGTATTTTTCATGTACGATTCTTGTAAAAGCATAAGAAAAACTACTTTTATTGTTATCGGCTAAAATACCACATTTATTTTCTTCTAAATCATGCCAAGGTGTTTTGTTAGAAAGAATAATTGGCTTCCCACAAGATAATGCCTCGGCAATAACAATCCCAAAACTTTCAAATCTAGAGGCTAATGTAAAATAGTCACAATTATTTAGTAATACCTTTTTATCATCAAAGCTTACTTCTCCAATCAAGAAAACAGATTCTTGCACTCTTAAATCTTCTATCTGACTCTCAAGTTTACTTCTGAATCCATCATCACCACCAGCAATGATTAGCTTAGCAGCCTGATCCTTATTTAGATATAATGAAAAAGCATCGATTAGCACATCAAAACCTTTTATCTCATGCAGCCTTCCCATTGAGAAGAATATTGATGATAAATTATTGACTCTCTTTGAGGTATATCGAAAGAACATATCCTCTTTTGAAATAATTTTAGAATTTTGAAAAGAAGAAAAGTCAACACCATCAGGAATTACTTCAACTATAGCATTAGGAAATCTTCTTTTTATATCCTCTTTTTCTAAATATGAAGAAGCTTGCCAAATTATTTTTCTGGAGAATGGTCTGATAAATAAACGCAACCAAACTAATTTTAATAGTTTGTGTTGATTTGACAAAGTAAATCCTGAGAGACTACCTCTAGCGCAAAGAATTATCTTTTTATTTAAAAAAACTGAATAGATTAACGAAAATAAAACCGTATAATGAAAAAGATACTGGATATAAACTACATCAGCCTTTTTAATATCAGAATAAATTCCAAGAATAAATGACAAAGAAAATCTATTAATAATCTCTTCCCGATAATATTTTATAAAGACACCTTCCTTTTTTATATATTCATTAGTCTTAATATCAAGTTTCTCTTTACCATTAGCATTAGTAGTTGAGACATAAACCTTAATGCCATTTCTAACTATCTGCCTAGAAATACCCCATGTAGAAGAGATAGGACCACCATAAAAAGTAGCTGGGAAAAATGAAGAGGAAACTATACAGATTTTCATTTATTATAATGTTTTCTTTTATACCAGAACAACAAACAGTGATCTCCACCTTTTAAAATAGCCTTAAATTCTCTTTCTTGTGCAAATTGCACCAAACTCCTCTTTTTCACTCCTATAAAATCATCATAATAAAAACCTGGCAATGAAGAGTAAATCTTAACATATCCTACCGCTTCTGACAAGAAAACAGAAGCTCTATTAAAATTTCCTTCAGGAAAACAGATAGAATCAACTTTGGAAGCCAATATTCTTTCTAACTGATCTTTTGAGCTTTTTAACTCAAATTTAATCTCATCTAAATCCATCTTAGCGAGAGTTTGATGTGAGTGAGTGTGTGAGGCAACTATTATTTGTGGTAATTGATTTAATTCTATAAGCTGCTTCCTATTTATATGACCCGCCTTATCCAAATAAGAAGAAATAACAAATAAACGAACAGGAATATTTAATTCTTTTATTAATTCAATATTATCATACAATCCTAAAAAAGCATCATCAAACGATATTTCAATCTGTCCTTTTAGTTGAGTAATCTCGGAAACAATCTCATATCCATCCTCTCGAATCATCTGAATATGTTTCTTAAAAAGATCAACAGGCGTTGACATATCAGTATACTTAGTGTTTGAATGAATATCATGGTAAAAAATCACTTTACTTCTTCTACTAATATAAAAAAAAGAAGAAACTCTGATAATTAAAATCCTAAAAAGTGAAATTATTGACATTTCTTTACCTTTTTAATTGCAGTAATTAAGCATTTATGATAAAAATCATAATTCCAATGATCTTTCATTAATGTACATGCATTTTCAGCATATTCTAATAGTAAATCAGAATCATTATAAAGCTCGAGCATTCTATTTCCAAAATCATTCATATTATCTACAACAAAACCCGTATTCTTATCTTTAATTAAATCAAAAGAGGCACCTACCTTATTAGTAGCTATTACAGGTAACGAAGAAGACAGTGCTTCATTTACAACCAGCCCCCACGGTTCAAATGCAGATGGACAAACAAAACAACTAGCATTCTGGAATTCTGTTTCTAAATCACTATTAAACTTCTTTCCTGTAAAAATAACTTTAGAAGATGAATATCTATCCTCCAAATACTCTTCTCTATCACCACTACCAACAATTCTTAATACAGCAGGCTCATCTATAAAACGGGCGTTAAATTGTTGAATTAAGCCCTCCACATTCTTATGCTTTACTAGTCTGCCAACATACAAAAAAGTAAAGATTTTGGGAAATCGCTTGTCTTCTTGTAAAAACTTTCTATTATCAACCATCAATGGCATTAAAAAAATCCGCTCCTCGTTCATACCATAATTTCTAAATAAATCTTTATGTGAGTTACTTCCTCCAGCAAAACCCAACACATATTTATTCTTGAAGATTATTGATAAATAAAACCATTTAATGAACCTCTTGAAGAGACTAGTAGGGATTCTCAATTGGGTGTCAGAATCAGATGCAATAAACCTTTTTCTAAAAGAAAATAAATTTAAGATAAATGTAAGAACAAAAGGATAATTATTATATCCATTAATTATTATAAAATCATTTTTTCTATATTGTGAGAATATAAATAAAACCCTGCTAAATAATGACATCTTATCAAGAAAAGGCTTCTTAGATCTCTTGCTAGAGCGCGCTAAAGTTTCTGATTTAATAAAACAGTACTCTATACGCAGATCATCATAAATATGATTGGCTAGATCTAGCGTATATGATGCTGGCTCAACAAAATAACAAAATACTTTCATTTTTTTATTATTTTATAAACTAACATTAGTTTTCTCCTTAAGTTATACGAAATAAAAAATGACAGCTTCTGCAAGCTACTAGAAAATAAAAGGACCTGATACAACGTATGAAATTCTGGAGCAAAATTTGATTCTTTATAAAAATACCTACCTCTACCGAAATTTATATTTATTGATCCAATAGATGAAGAAGATCTAATAACATTACAATAAGAACTAAGATTAATCATCTGTTTCTCATCAAAAACATCAATCCAGAAAATAAAACTATTAGACGATTCATTAAGCAAAATATTTACAGAATTAAATCCTTCCTTATCTCTCATCACATGCAAAGTCACAATACCCAAATTATATAAATCTTCTATTAACAATAATCTATTATTATTTAGAAAGTTCTTTTTTCTAATGCCAGAATTAATCATTTTATCCTTTAACAGTAAGATATCTTTCTTTGGAAAACAATTATTATTTTTTGTTAGAACTATAGATTCATTTAATGAATTCTTGCGGATAGCCTTATTAATTCTGTGCTTCTGATGAGATCGATAATGAGGGACGTTATAAGGGAAATCTCCTTGATCTACATTTAGTTCTGAATACTCTGATATAGGTAAAAAAGCTTTATTCTTTATGTTCACCTCATCTACTGCCTTATAAATAAATGCGGTTTTCTTTATATTTATTAATCTCATTGATTTAAAAGTGATCTCATTTCTTAAATAATTATAGACTTCTAAAAAATTAATCGCATCATTAGAAATACAGTCACAAAAATCAAAATGTTGATCATTAATAAATCTTAATCTCTTATTAGAATCAAGATAAAATGGGAATATTGATGAGATATGGTTATCTACTATACTAACAGTAATAGCTAATTGATTTCGACTATCAGTTATTAACTCATGCTTCCAGGAGAGATAATTAAAATGAAACTCTTGAAAAACACTATAATTTCCACTGGCAAATAACCTATCCCAATCATCTTTGATGAGCAGAAAATCTTCTATATTATTAAATATCTTAATTTGCATTTTCTATTTTGTATTTAGAATATGACAATATCGCTAATGAAAACCAGAAAAGAGATGTTTGGAATTCATTAACTCCTGTAATAAGCGTTTCATATATTGAAGCAATTAACGTGTAAATAATAATAAATAAATAAACCTTTTCATTACCTGATGAATTTCGGAAGAATAAAATAGCACTATAAGACTTCTGAAATATGATATAAAGCACTAAACTTCCAAAAACTATCCCATATTGAGTTAATATGGCTAAATAGGCATTGTGAGCTCCTATAATTTTACCTTTTAAAAATATAGGAACTAGGCTTTTATCTATATAAGAATATTTATCAAGACCATATCCTGTATATAACTTACTATAAATTGATTTAAAAGCATATTCATATTGGAGAATTCTATCGTTAAATAATGATTGATCTGAGAACCTATTAATACTAGTTGAAAGCTGAATGTTTGAAATAATAAAAATAGCAGCAATAGCTAATATTGCATAGAAAATATTCCTTCTTGAAAAACTATATTTAAATAAGAAAACTAGCAATATACCTACTAGTGAACCTCTTGAACCTGTTGCTAAAGAAATCGCAAGGAATAAAATAAGAAGAAAAATATTAACTTTATCATAATTCTTATATTTAAGAAATAAAATTGCGAAGGATATTGTAACAAGAGAAGACAACATATTAGGATTCCAAATAATACCACTATATCTCCCTATGAATATATTAGGATCTAATATTAAGCTAATAGAAATAATAAATAAGGTTAAATATATAATATGATCAAGAAACTTTATCTTATAATAATCTAGGTGAAAATAAATAGATCCTGAAATAATTGCAAACTTCACAGCTCTGGCTAATAAGTATTTTACAGCCTCAATATCAGCAATAGAATGGAATAAGAAAAAATAAATTATATTTAATATATTAATGATCAACAAAAAATAAAAAGACTTATGAAAAATAATCTTTCTCATCTGATTGGGATTAATTAATAACGCTATACTATATAAAGCCATTAACCCAAAAAAGATTAGATTCCCAATCTTCATTGTCACCTCAATAGACAATAATATTGTATTGAAAATAAAAACTGCAGCAGCATATTTAAAAAGCCATCTAAGCATTAGCTATAGTTTTAATTATAGTAGCGGGAAGCTTATCAGTATAATCAATTTCGCCTTCAAAAATATTATGATCAATAATTAGCTTCTGACGCAACTGACCAGGAAACCAAATTGTTGGCATTTGACCTAAAAATGAAGCCCACATACTAAATGTACTTGCAGAAGAAACTAAAACTTTACAGCGACTTAATGCAATGACATCTGAAATGGCAGAACCAAAATAAGCCCTTCTACAATTACTAATAGTTAAGATATCTTCGAGTTCTTGATCAGAAGCATCTGAGAAAATACAAATAGGCAAGTTGCTAATTAATCTGATCTGCTCAATAATTGCAACATACCATTTTATTGGCAGTCGATAATTCCAGTTCCCATCCCTTAATATCTGCTCATCCTGAGGGACCTCAAAGTCACCCATTCTTATATGAATACCTATCGACTTCTTATTGAACCCACTTACTTTGTTTATATGAGAAGGGTTTATTATCTTAAATAGCTCTGACTTAATAAAAGCATGTTCATTTTTAAATGGCGCAAATAGGCCATCCATTCCAGAGAATATCTTTACTTTATTAGAAAAATTAAGTAATAGAAACTTTTTAATACCACTTATCCCATCTTTACCAGTAAATAAATCAAAATACATTCTTTTATCTCTTTCACACCTCAGAAAAGTACCAATTTTTAGTGTCCTCCATGTTGTCTGAATCCTCTGTAAATTATTTCTTTTTGCATAAAGAATAGCTCTCGCCCATGGAAATAGAATGTTACCTAATCCAGCACCACCCAAACGAACTCCCAAGCTCTCTAATCTTCCTAATGATACAAATGTATATCTCATTAAAATATTTCTTTAACTATCTTCTTAAAAGGATAATACATAATTGAAAAATATAATACATAAATACTGATTGGAATAATAAAATAATGATATACCTCAAACTCAAATTGCTGTGATATAGCAAAATACATACCAAAAATAGTCAGAAAAAATAGTATAATCAATTCCTTTGAGAAAGGAGAGATATTAATATATTTTGAGATATAGATAACTTGAAACAAATTTACAAACAACATAAAAACAACATACAGAATAACAACACTGAATAAGCCAAATTCAGGTATAAGTATTAATGAAAGAGTAACTAGTAAAATTGATCTAATGATTTGTATATATAAGTTTTGTTTTTCCAATCCTGCCATGACCATAAAAGTACCTGAACTACCTGCCGCTAATGACAGCATCCCAGCAGCAAGCATAAAAAATAAATACTCTCTATAATTAAGCATTTCAGAAGTATAAAGCCCTAAGATCTCATCAGCAAAAATTGCTATTATTATCACCAAAGGAATAGTGAGAAGATTAATAAAGAAAGTAGTTTTTTTATATAATTTATTTAATGCTGAAATTTTATTCTCATAGAAAAGTTTAGAAATTGCTGGAGCAAATACTTTATTTAAGTTTACTAATAAAAATGTTGTTAAACCTGTAAGGGTTAATAATATATTATAGGCACCCACATCCTGAATTGGTAATGTAATACTAATAATAAAACTAAGAGCCTGAGCTGAAATAAAAGTCACTACTGAATTATAAAACATCTTTTTACCATAAGCAATAATTCTTGTATCACTAGTAACTTCTTTTATATCTGATTTAACAAATAATGAGAACTCATTCTTGTTAAATAAATACAGCAAAACAGATAATACAATAATTTGAGTAACAACCTCTATCATGATAAAATGACTTATATCTGATGTGTATTGGAATATAATAACAGTTAATATTGCCCTTAATGAAACAGTAATAAATGTACCATACAATACAATTTCCTTTATTTTTAATATAGAGCGATACAATGAAACGATAACACCAAAAAGCATACTAATTGGCACATGTATACACATAACAAATAAAATCCAACTTAGATCATCTATATCGCTATAAATAAAACTATTAATATAATCAGAACTGAAATAAATAAGCACTAGAAAAACCCCACCGACAATTAAAGCATATCTAATAAATATATTAGCAATCCTACTAGCTTTTTCTTTATTAACACTAACAAATGAAGGTATGAATTTAATTATTACAAAAGGGATTCCAATAGATAAAAAGGTCTCAGACATTGAACTAAATGTTTGAGCAGTTACATATTTCCCCCAAGCCGGAAGCCCTACAATATCAATGAGGTAAATCTTTACAAAAAATCCAATTAAAAATCCGAATAATGCCCCCAATATACCCCAATTTGCTTGTCTAATAATTAATCTAAGCATCCTTCAGTTTTTAAGAATTCATATAATTCGTTGGGATCTGACATAAAAGGAACCAGAACTAATATTATCTCAATATTATCAAATGCTTTTAAGTAAATCTGAGAGACCTTATTGTACAGCTCAGATGAATAAATAAATGGTGAATTAGGTAATGAGGCAACTGCATTAAGCTTACTGTTTGCTAAATACAACTCATTTATCAAAATAGAGTTTGTATACTTCACCAAATCTTTACAGGAAATCTCAGAAATTTTAAAGTCTCTATCTGAATGATTACAGAGGTGAATAACTCTTTTTATTTTGCTTGATGTAACAATATTATCAAATAAATGATTTGGAGCAATACGGTATGTTAGCCTATTATCATTTATAAGCTTCCACTGAAATTTTTGCCCTCTAAGCATTATTTTTTTTAATTTATCTTCTAAAAAACTAAAGTATCTTAAATGATAAGGTTTCACACTTAAGCTTCTCCCTTGATAAAACACTTCTGATTCTGAAGAAAGGATTGTTAGATCATCAGCAATAAAGCTAACAGCCTTCTCCTCAGATAGTCTAAATAATAACGAACTTTTACCTACACCTGAATCTGCAGTAAAAACAATTGACTCTCCACTAATTTCAACTGATGAAGAATGCAAGTATGAAAGATCATTTTTAATATTCCAAAGCTGAGAGAAAAGTAAGAAAATACGATAATAGAATGTCGTTATCTGTTGCTCAATCTTATTCTTAAATGATTTATTAAAAAATCTTACTGAAGATTTAAAACTTTCATTATTAGAAACATTAATATATACTTTAAATATATTCTCATTGTTTACTAAGAATTCCAGCTCATTATCTTTAAAATGTGTTTGAAGATTACTGACCTTAATATCCTTAACCCTCATACATTGATCATCTATAATAAAATTATCTATTTCATCAGTAAAAATAAATTCTATTACCACTTCCTCCGTTTCACTTAACAAGAATCCCTTAAATACATCTTTAATAGCAAAATCTACCTTTCTTTTTAAGCTTCTATTCTTAATACAAGAAGTAGATATTGAAAATGCAGAATTATGATGTCTATAGTTACACATGATCTAGTAATCTTTTTTTTATCATTCTTACAAAGTTACCATTTATAAATAGAATATTGATTTTGCATCTTCTAATAAATAATTGTGAGACACTAAATTTCCCTTTCAATATTTGATCTAATAATATGGAAGTAAGATTATATCCAATGATTCTCTGCAACTTGTAAAAAATATTTTCTGGTATCCCTTCAGCAAAATACTTCTGCAATCGATATTTATGCCTAGGTAGGTATTTTGAAAATTTTAATAATGGATCTATTAACTGATAAATTATATACTCCTCTTCTGAAACTCTATGGTTTACAAATGAGTTCTCATCAATATTTAAAAAGTGATAGTAACCTACATTTAGTGAATTGAGATATAAATCAACTCTAGTATTTGTTTCTTTTTCTTTGAATGAAAGGAGCTCTAATGATTTAAACTCCTTATTATTCCTAATATCATCAATTATACCTGCTGAATCAGATTTTAATACTATATCCAAATCAGGTAAAAAACACTGCGCCTCATCATCATAGGACTCAATATTATATTTACCATCAATTACAGCAAATGGAATATCATTTGCTATTATTATGTCTAATATTTTGCTATTAATCATTAAAGAATGGGAGTTTTAGAAATTCTGAAATAGTATTCTTAATATCATATTTAGAATCAAATTCATATGATCTTCTCTTCTTATATTCTGCTAAGATCTTTTCTTTTAATGATTCTGGATTTCTTTCTTCAGACAATAAATTATTTACCTCATCTTCTGGAATTAACTCAGAAATTCCTTGATTTCTAACAGCAATTATAGGTATATCTGTAGCCCAAGCTTCTAGAAACACACAGCCTAAGGCCTCATAATATGATGGGAGCACAAATAAATCTAATGAGTTATAAAAATCATTTAATTTATGATGAGGCATCTCTTCCTTAAAGTAAACATATAAATCTAGAACATTAGACTTAACATATTCTTTGCAACTATCTAAGGTTTTTCCAGAACCAATAAGGTTTAACCTTATATCATTAACACCACTCTTCACTAATAGATGTACAGCTTTTATTAGTGATATTTGATCTTTAATTGGCCAGAAATTAGCAACACATCCGATCTTGTAAATATTACTATTCTTTTTTTTACCTGTATTATAGAATTTAGTTCTATCGACGCCATTATATAAAACATATTCATCCTTAGAAATATATGCATTATAAGAATGAATTTCATTCCTTACCCTATTAGAAACATATACACTCAATCCAATCTTATTAAGTTGTTTAATTGATCTTCTTTTAATAAAACTTTGTTGAAGTCTTCTTAGCAATTTAAATCTTCCATTAAGAAGCTGTAATGCGTCAATTCCATGATGTTGAATAATTGTCTTAGTGTCTAAAATTGATGCAATTGCATTAGCTAAATATGCTGATGGGTAACTAACATGAGAATGAATTACAGAGGAATTTTCTAATAATCTGTTAGTCCTAAAAAATTCTCTAAATCTAATAGCATTAAAGAAATTAAAAACACCTGGAAGAATAAAAAATGGTAAGTCAAACACTTTAAATATCTTAACATCAAAATCTTGGAAGATATAATCTTCCTCTTTTGAGAAAAAAGAAACTAACTTTATTATTCTAACCTTATATGCTGGAGTATTATTTATTGCTTTAGCCTGATCATATACATAACTTCCCATATAACATTCTTTACTAGGGAAATAAGGTGTAATAATTATATACGTATTATCTACCATAATACAAATCTTCAATTTCTTTCTCCCAACTCTTAATCACAAGTCTCCAATTAAACTTCTCAGCTAACTTCACTGCATTTCTTGAAGTTTCTTTCAATACGGAAGGTCTTTCTATAAGTGTATTAATTACTGCCTTAACCTCTGAAATATCATTAACTATAAATCCATCTTTATAATGCTGCATCCAATCAGAGGCACCGTAGGAGTCATAAAGAATAGATGGTATACCTGCAGAAGCCGCTTCTAAGATAACCTTTGGAAAGCCTTCTGATCTTGAAGGCAAGAACATTAAATCAGAACAATTAAAGATTTCATCAATCTCACTATGTGATAATAAACCATGAAAAATAATATTCTTGGGAGACGTTTTCTTTAAAGATTCTCTCTCCTCTCCATCACCAATTAAATTAAAATATAGCTGAGGATACGTGTGAGCTAAATGAATAAATTCTTGCACCTGCTTTCTTTTAATAATACTACCAACAAATACAATGGATTCTAATTTTAATTTTTTAGAAACTGAGAACTGATTAATATCAACACCAAGCTGTAAGACACTCTCTTGCACTGGAAGTAAGCTAGATGCATTAATCTGCAAGAAAGTAGTGATAGGAAATATCTTATTAATAAGTGAAAAGTGGTTCTTAATCTTGTTTTCTGACCCAAATAAATCAATAAGGTTTGGTAAAGATTTATCTGTCACATTACCTTCAATTGTAGAGAAGACTGGCTTCTTAAATAGTCTAGCTAGTTTTAAAATCCATACAGGTGTATCAACATGTTTTGGGAAATAAGCAATATCACAATTTAATATACCCCATAAGAATCCAATATGTTTTGAAATACTAAATGGTTTAAAACAATAAAAGATCTTTACATCAGGAGTATCCTCATTACCAAAATAATTTGCAAGAGACAAAACCTCAAATCTTTCTTTATCTAAATGTTTTGCAATAGCCTTACAATTTATATTCTGCGCATTAATATAATTTACATATGCCCCTAAAAAGATCTTTATTTTTATCATTTCAACAAGTCTATAAAGGTTTCTTTATCAAAATCACTATAATACGATGAAGCCCACTCTTGTACCATAAATGAGCTCTTTTTATAGAATAATTTATCCGAGAAATCTATAATTTCATTAGAAAACGGATATGAGAAATATTTATTAAAATAGTCATATTTTGAAAGTGGGTTAACTAATATAGTTGGTATACCTTTCAATGCAGCTTCAAATACCAAGGTTGAATAAGCTGTTATTTGCAAACTACATAATTTAAAACAATCATCAATGTCAATAGGGGCAGGTTTTACATTTTTTAAACTCAATAGATCTGTTAGATTAACATCAAAATTAAACCTAGGATGATCTTTTAGATAAAAAGTGATTGTTTCGTCATCATTAGAATTGATTACTTGCTCTAAATTTTGAAGAAGAAGAATATTTTCAGCATTAGAATGATCATGTGTAAATTGTAATGAAACTAAAATATTTCTATTAAACGAGTCATGCTTTAAATCCTCTCTAATAATATAACTACCAATAACATGCGAATTATTCTTAAAATATTTTGTGTAATCATTTTCGATCATCAGTTGCTTATAAGAATCTCCACTTAATAAAAGTTGCATTTTATTATATATAATATTCTTATCTGGATATTTTTCTATTAAATAATTTTTCTTATTTGGGTGTATAATACCATGCTGGACATCAAATATTATACAATTTGAATTAATACCTCTAAAAATACTAACCATACTTTGTGAAATTGTCACTACATTATTAAAGCTCATACACCTAAAGAATGTTTTTGACAAAAAAACTCCAATTCTGACATCTTTTGTTCTAGCATCCATCTCAGAATTAAACATTCTTCTTAGTAAGATAATTAATACAAATATAAAATCAAATGGAGTTGCATTCTTATTTCTATTTGAATTGAGAGAAAAATCAGGCTCCTCAAAAACAGTATATGAACGCCCCTCTTGCTTGCATGCATTAATCAAATGACTGAAATACATGTTTTCATCTTGACTACCTCTATTGAAATGTTGTGGATAATAAAAAACAACATCATATTCTCTTTTTATAAAAATACCACACATGAAAAACCAGCATGACTTTAATAAATTCATCTCCTTAAACTTCAATTTCTAAGTTAGATGATTGCCTACTATGTTCATAGTTATCTCCAATATGAATAATAATATCATGAAAATAGTTATTAATCTTACTAGAGTATTTCTCTCTAATTTCTCTCTTAAGTCGCTCAACCTTTTGTGAAATTAATTTATCGTTCATTTTTCTTCTAAAATCAGGCTCTGGAATATCTATTTTCAATACTCTTATATCTTGTTTATAAGAGGACAATCCTTTTATCTTCATATTAACCTTCCAATCCTTTATATCATCAATCTTATATAGTCTTTCTATGAAAATATTTAGGTTTTTTATGCTACTAAATTTTTTAGATTCAAGAATCCTATATTGATTATTAATATGATTAGATATCTCGTCAAAATATTTCGAAACAGATGGCCAAAGAATAACGTGAAAGTACAGAAAGTTCTCGGTAAAAATATCTTGCTTCTTTTTTGATAAAAATAAAATCTCTTCAGTAGTAAAACTTAATTTCTTAAACCAGTCTAAACCATAATTAGCATAACCAGAATTACGATTTACTTTTACATAAACAAAAGGGCTCTTAAAATATAAAGCACAAGCTAATCTATGAGCTCCATCTATAATATGAAGATCATGGTTAACGAAGACAGGGCAATCTGATGAAAAGCCTACAGATCTATAATTGTCAATTAATAACTTAAAGTGCTTCCAAGGATTCTTATATACAGAACCACCTCTTTGCTCCTGCATCCTTTTATATACATCTATACCTAAATTATCATCATTTAAATATGAATGAATCGCATTATATCTAACAATAATATCAAAACGATTAAATTGATTATTTACATATTGTTTAGACAATAAAAAGTTAGTTGGAATAACTTGAAAGCAATCAGGATGAATAGGATTATTACTATAAAAAAAATTCTTTAATTTACTATAGGAACTTAGCTTACTGAAAAATCTTTTTATAAATCTTTTAAGGAAATGTTTTTTAGGGAGATAGTTATTTATTAACCCCCATTGCCAATCATTATGCATCTTTGCATATTCATTTAATTCTAAAATATCATTAGCATCTTTAATTCTATTATGCCAATATTTTCTATGATAAATAAGCTCAGGTATCACAAATTTAAACCCTTTAAAAATTATATGGAAATCCGGATTTTCTACTAAAATATCATCAGAAAATAATGTACTCCAAGGTTTATCAACTCTATCGATAAATGGGTGATATGATAATCTTGCAGACACATCAGAATGCAATACAATATCTATATCATTATGCTCTCTTATTCCAATTAATGATAAAGTAGCAGATCCAACAATACAAATCTTTTCTTTTGGAATACTATTCACATCTAGATACTTCTTCAATTCCAATAAATCATCAGAATTAAAATCCATTATAGAAGAATTAATTCAACTAACTCTCGTACAACACCTTGTCCTCCTTTTTTACTTAGTTGTATTATATTTGGAATAGATTTGATTTTTTGCATAGCATTGCTAGGACATGCAGCAACACCAACATTAGATAAAAGTTCAAAGCAATTCACATCATCACCAATATATGCAACCTCATTTAATGTAATGTGCTCGCTTTTACATAAATCTTTTACAATTTGCAATTTATCTGTAGCCCCATGAAAATCAAAATCTAATTTAAGCTTCTGAGCCCTTCTTCTATTTAACTGTTTATCTTCACTAGTAAGTATTCCTACTTTAATGCCATAATTCTGTAGAAGTTGCATTCCCATACCATCATAAGTGCAAAATTTCTTAAATTCATCTCCATCTTCTGTGTAATACATACCTGCATCTGTAAGCACCCCATCTACATCAGAAAGTAATATTTTAATATCTGAAAAGTCTCGATCTCTCTGATCTAAAACCAACCTCTTCATTAAGGATTCAGCAACAATCCAATCTTCTACTTCATCAATCTCTACAGATGTATATTCAGGCATCTCATAAAGACCAATATTACCAGAAATTCTAGTCTCTTTTTCTATAATCTTAGCAACTGAACTTATATAAAATGCACCATTTTCAATTAGATGACCTTTATGGTCTTGTCTTCTTGGTCTATTATAAATATCATAATTCAAAGCCTTCCCATCTTCTCTCCAAATAAATCTTCTAGAAACACAACAAGAAAGTATTGAATCATGAGATTTAAACAATTCTAAGCCCTCATTAAAATGAATAGCTTGAGTAAAAGGGGAAGTCACCTGTACTAATATAAACACATCAGAATCTAATAAATTAGAATAATCAATATATTCTAGCATCACGGACTCTGTAGAAGAAGTATCCTGAGAATTCTCAGGATCTCTATCATAAACCATTACCTTTGGAAAGTTAAATGATTCTACAACTGATTTTATCCTCTCTGAATCAGTAGCAACTACTATCTTGTCTACATCAGACCTTTGAAGTTCATGTAGATTCCAATAAATAAGCGGCTTGCCACAAAAAGATTGAATATTCTTCTCTGGAATTGATTTACTACCACCTCTAGCAGGCACAAATGCAATTACACTCATCTTTTTCTAAATTTAAGTTTTTCTCTTTGTACTTTCTCAATATCTAAAATTTCTACTTTCTTATACGAAAGAGCTTGATATGTAGCTTTTAAATCTCTAGATAATTTTCTAAGACCTGTTGGTTCTAAGGAAGCAGAGTGATCAGTTCCTTTCCAAGTTCTATCTAAAGTAAAATGTCTTTCAATCCATTCTGCTCCTAAAGTATATGCAGCTATATCAACTGCGATTCCTAAATGATGACCAGAAAAACCAATTGATTTAACTCTATTCTGAAACTTCTCTTTTATTCTAATAATCTCTAGCATACAGATATTATTAAATGGAACGGGATATCCAGAAGTACAAGAATAAAGCACTAATCTTCTTGCTTGATCATTTTCTTCAAAGAATGCAACAATATCTTCTTCCTCATTTTTAGTTGTCATTCCAAAAGAAACATGAACTTCACCATTATACTCATCTCTTAATACTTTTAGCATGTCAAAATGATTATTACAAGCAGATGGAACTTTTATAAGTTCTGGATTAAGACATATAATTTCCTTAGCAGAAGTGATGTCCCAAACAGATGTAGAATAAATAAGATTCAAACTCTCAGCATATTCCTTTAATTCTTGATGCTGGGCAAGATCAAACTCTAAGAATTCTCTATGTGCGCCATAAGTATCTCCATATGAATTTATAGGATTCGGATGAGGAGAACCATACTGCTGTTCTGTAAGTAACTCCTTATTATTTCTTTTTTGAAATTTTGCAACTTTAACTCCACTATCAGCAGCAACCTTCAATAATTGCTTAGCAATATCAATATTTCCTTTATGGTTACATCCAATCTCTGCAATTACTTTAGGTTTATTATAAATCATGCTTTTTGATTTTACACTTAATCATTCTCAAAATACTCACCTCCTTGTGAATAACCATAACTATTGCCATAACCATAGCCATAGCCATAGCCATAGCCATAGCCTTCTCCATAGCCATAAGCACCGCTACCCTCTTTAATATCATTAAAAACAAGATGCAGATCACCTAATCTATCTTTCTTCTGCATTTCATTTACATAAGTAAGTAAGCCTTTTTTCGTGTAATTCTGTCTTACTACATATAAATTAACATCAGAATATTTCATAAGAGTCAAAGCATCCGCAACTAATCCTAAAGGAGGGGTATCTAGTATAATTATATCATACTGATTTTTGAGATACTCCATCATTTTAATAAATTTATCTGTAAGTAAAGCATCGGCAGGATTCTGCGGCAATGGCCCTGAAGTTAAAATATCAAGACCATCTATTTCTGATTCTAAGATAACCTCAGAGAGAGATTTATCAGACAACAAATGATTTGAGATCCCAAGAGTATTATCAAAACCAAAATCAGCATAAATCTTTGGTCGCCTTAAATCAGCACCTATAAGCAAAGTTCTTTTTCCGGACTTAGCATAAACAATCGCTAGATTCTCAGCAATATAGGTCTTCCCCTCACCACTAATTGATGAAGTGACCAGATAAACCATGCTCTTTTTATTCAGATTAATAAAATTAAGGTTTGATCTTAATGCTCGAAATCCTTCAAAAACTGAAGATTTTGGACTTTGCTCTGAAAGAAGGTTGTGACCACTATAATTCTTTCCTATAATTGCTAATATTGGTATAGAACAGAATCTTTCTAAGTCTGATCTTAAAACAATAGTATCATTAAGTATTTCAGAAATTAAAAGATACAAAGTAGGTAATAATAAGCCAAAAAGTAAAGCTAGTACATAACTCTTCCTCTTATCTGGGCTTACTGGTTTTTTATAAGTAAACATTGCAGGCTCAAGCACTCTGCTATCTGAAATATTTGAGGAAGAAGTAATCTTAGCCTCTGCTCTTTTCTGAAGTAAGAATATATAAATATTCTCACTAATTGATTGGAGCCTTTCTATATTCAAAAGCTCTCTTTCAATATGAGGAATATCACTCAGAGACTTTTCCATCTTATCAATTCGATTAGTATAATCAGATAACAACAAATTGTTTGCTGATTTACTTGTCTTAATTGCCTCCTGTAAATTAAGAATTAATTGATCACTTTTTCTATTATATTGTGAAATAGCAGGGTTATTTATTTGACCCCCGGAAATTAGCATGTTCTTTTTGATTTGCGCCTCTATCAATTGACTAATTAACGAGTTTAAAGATACATCATTTACCCCAAATGATGCAGGCACTGATACACCTTCTAGATTCTCTCCTTGATTAAGATACTCAGACAAATAGTTATAATAACTATTTATTGTTTTACTTTTAGCAAGTTCTGTTTCTAAATTAACAATATTGGTATATATACTCTGTGCCTTTAAACTTAGATCTGTAATTTTATTACTGTTCTTATACTCTTCTATCTTCTGCTCGATGAGAGCTAAAGAATCACTCATCTCAACTAATTGATTATTTATAAACCTCACAGTATTTATTGAAGCAATATTCTTCTCATTAATCTCACTATTAATATAATTCTCAGTTAATTTATTTAAAAATACAACCCCTTTTAATTGATCCTCAGTAAGCATTGAAATATTCATTACTGTAGATTTTTTATCTTCTTGAGAAATAACAATCTTACTCTGATATGATTGCGCAAGAGATCTAATATCATTAAACTTTACAATAGTTACTGGTAATCCAACTTCTTTATCAAACTTAAAATTTGTATTGTATTCAATACTCATCTCAACATCATTAAACAGAAACGTATCATTAAACTTTCTTTCGTATTCCTTCTTAGAATTTATGTCTATTAAATAAAAACGATTCCTATCAATTATTTGGACCTTAAAACTATGAGAATTAAGCCCTTTACTATTAGCGCATTTAACAACTATTGGTGACGTATAAGTCTCTGTAACTTTAATCTTACCTTCAATATAATATGTAATATCAAATCTTAAATCTTCTAAAGTCTTAAAAACATTAGGAAAAGATTTAATTAATAACTCTTGATTCTCTAAGCTCCTTTTATTTGATTGACCTTTGTCATAAAGTAAGTCAGATGCAGAAGATATATTATTCTCTTCTTTAATTAATATTGAGGTTTCAACACGAAAGAGTTCATGGGTGTATCTATTATATGCAAAAGCAATAACCATAGTAACTAAAAGAGAAATAAAAAATAAAAACCAGTTTTTAACTACCTTGAAGAAAAACTGTCTAAAATCTATAATATCATCTAATTGATTTTGCATAATTTAATTCTTATTAATCAGTATAGAAAGAGTAACTACAGAAAGTGTTAGTGAAACCAGATTGGTTATATTATTAAATGCATAGAATTTCTTTCTAAGTGGAGCTACATAGATTATATCATGAGGTTGTAACATAAAATCAGGATTATTTAGCACACCTTCTTTTGTTAAATCAACATAAAACACTCTATTCAGATCATTCTCATTCCTGATCACTTTCACTTTCTTTCTATTTCCGAACTGAGTCATATCACCAGATAAACTCAGTGCGTAAAGTATATTTACCTCTGGGTCAACAATTTTAAAAGTTCCAGGGTCATTAACCTCACCCAAAACAGTAATCTCAAAATTAATTATATTTAACTTGACTACAGGGCTTTCAAAATATGAATCAGCTATATTCTTAATAACACTTTCAAGCTCCCTTAGTGTAAAGCCAGAAGCCTTTATAACACCCAAAGAAGGTAATTCTAAACTACCATCTTCTTTAATAATGTAACCATAGAGATAAGGATTCTGCATCATTAATTGTGAATTTGAACTACTTTCCTTATTAAAGAAGTCATGTTGCTGTTCAGTAATAGTACTTATCTGTACTGAGACCAAATCACCAATCTGTAAGCGATAATCCTCTATATTAACTTTTTCTTTCTTTATCTCTTTATTTGATCGTATATACTCTAGATCACTATTAGTAATACAAGAAGATAGTATAACAACTACGAACAATACTATAAGCCTTATATCTAAAACTAAATATGTTTTCATAAATTTACTTTCTTCACTTATTTCAACTGTACAAATATCGCACTTTTTTTCCAGATAGAATCCAGAGAAGAAAAAATGATAAGAATAAAACAAATACATAAGAGTAATATTTATTGCTAAAAATTGCTACTAAAAAGGATTTATTCTAATTCTTAAAATAATAATACACTCCTATTCTTGTTACTATTTACATATTATTATGCATAAAATTAAATCAATTAGATTGATATTTATCAATAGTTTGAGATATAAAATTTCTTTAATCTCTTTTTATCATAATTACTACTTAATATTTTCTTTTCTTTGTTAAAAATTAAAAAGATGGGTTGGCAAGAGATAACGATTATTCTTATTCTAGTAACTACACTATTATATCTTACTAAGCATTATACAAAGACAAAGAATGATAATAATGGTAATTATTATTACTAAATGCAATTTTTTAACACCTATATTAAACGTTTAGGCTACTTACTAGTAATTTATACAACTAGCAGGATTTTTTTTTACATAAATAATACTCATACGTTTATAGATTCGTCATTTCTTGAATTTATTGAAGGTATAAGGTTTGACATCTCGGCTTTAGTATATATTAATATTCCACTACTGTTACTACTAATGCTTCCTCATAACCTTAGGGTAAATAAATATTTCCATAAGATTACTAACTGGATTTTTTATATAACAAATATCCCATTTATACTATTAAATAATATTGATATAGAGTATTTCAGATTTACACAAAAACGCTCCACAATTGATTTCCTCCAATTACTCCAATTAGGAGAAGACTCAAAAAATATTATCCCTCAATACATGAAAAGTTATTGGGGTATTACGGTTTTTACTACACTACAATGCTGGTTAGTATTTAAAATAAGAAAGATTCCGCACAACAAACTAAAATTAAATCTAAGGTCAGCTATATTACCTTTAAACTTATTAATTATTTCATTAGGGATCTTTATTGTTGGAGCAAGAGGAGGCTTACAACTAAAACCTATTAAACCAATAAATGCTGGAGAGCTAATTAACTCTAAGAATAGCGGATTAATTCTAAACACACCATTCTGCATTCTGCATTCATTAAAGAATAAACAGTTAAGAGATTATAATTATTTTAATAACGAAGAACTGAAAACTATTTATTCACCATTACATGATAGTTCAAATAAGCTAATAATAAAAGAGAATATTGTAATCTTAATTATGGAGAGCTATTCAAAGGAATTTGTAGGGTTTTATAATAATGGAAAAGGATACACTCCTTTTCTAGATAGTTTAATGGAGTATAGCTTAGTTTTTACTAATGCATATGCTAATGGATTAAAATCTATTGAAGCACTCCCTGCTATTACTAGCTCGATCCCCACACTGATGACTAATCCATTTATAACATCAGATTATGCTCAAAATAATTTTGAAAGTATGGCTTCACATCTAAATAATATAGGCTATAATACTTCTTTCTACCATGGTGGAATTAGAGGAACAATGGGATTCTATAGTTTCAGTAAAAAAGCTAGATTCAAAGATTATTTTGGGATGGAAGAATATGGCAATGATTCTGATTTTGATGGAAGCTGGGGAATATACGATGTCCCATTTATGCAATATTTTGCGAATGATCTAAACATAAAAGAGGAACCATTCTTTAGCACATTCTTTTCTCTAAGTTCCCATCCTCCATACACGCTTCCTGATGATTACAAACAAAAAATAACGAATCATACTAAAAATATTGGAATAAAAGAAACTATAGAATATTCTGACATTGCAATGAGTAAATTTTTTAAAGAGATACAAAAATATAATTGGATGAAAAATACAATATTTATAATCACAGCAGACCACACATCTCCTGAAAGCTTTAATAATGCATATAAAAGTAGTATCAGCAGATATTCAATTCCACTTATTATCTTTAAAGGAGATAGCACACTAAAAGGAATCAATACAAATACTGTACAGCAGATAGATATCATGCCTACTGTTTATGATCTAATTAATTATAATAAACCGTACTTTGCTTTTGGAAAGTCAATGTTTGATGAAAGTTGGGCAGTTAATTTTCTTCAAAATAAATATCGTTTTATATCTGAAGGAAAAATAATTGTCAATACACAGGAAAACTATTCATCTTCTTCTGATTCTGAAACAAAAAATAACATCAATATAGAGACTAAGGATCTGAACCTATTAAAGGCTATTAAACAACAGTATAATCATAGAATGCTAAACAATAAATTGGAATATGAAGATTAGATTTATTATTAACCCTTTTGCAGGAAATGGTAAGCAAAGAAATATTGACTCTTTAATTAAAAAGTATATCAAACATCCTTACGATATTCTATACACAAAAAAAAGTGGTGAAGCAACTATTCTAAGTAAGCAGGCGGTTCAAGAAGGTATTGGTATCGTTATCGCTGTTGGTGGTGATGGCACTGTAAACGAATGTGCAAAGGCCCTAATTGATAATAATACAGCTCTTGGCGTAATTCCTTGCGGATCAGGAAATGGTTTTGCCTATCATCTTGGAATGCATAAAAACATTTCTAGATCAATACAACAACTTAATACATGTCAAATTAGAACTATTGACTCAGGCACTGTAAATAATATACCCTTTGTAAATGTATCTGGAATAGGTTTTGACGCTCATATAGCAAGTTTATTTGCAAAAAAAGATAAAAGAGGCTTTATTAATTATTTAAAACTAATTCTCAAAGAACTAAAATATAAATCAAAAACATATACAATTAAATATGAAGGAGGATCTAGAACAGTAAAGGCATATCTAATTGCTTTTGCAAATGCTAGTCAATATGGAAATAATGCTATGATTTCTCCTCTTGCAAATACAGAAGACGGACTAATAGATTTTGTTATAATGAAAGAATTTCCAAAATGGAAAATCCCATTAATATTATTTAACATTATAAAGGGCCGTATACATCTATCAAATCATATTGATATTATTCAAGCAAGAGAACTTACAATCCATTCTAAAGAAGAACTAATACATCTTGATGGAGAACCTCATTGCTATAATTCCCCACTCAATATTAAAATTAAAGAACAGAGTTTAAACATATTTATGCCAGATGAAAAAAAATAAAAAGAAAAGAAAAGGTATTATGTATTCAACTGATACTAACTTCAAATATCAATATGAGGAAGAAACATTTAAAACTATTCCTAATATTGAACAAAATCTCAGAGTATGTATTGAAAAACATAGAGCCGGCAAGATTGCTATAATAATAAAAGGATTTATAGGGTCATCGGGTGATTTAAGAACATTAGAAAAACTACTAAAAAAGCAATGTGGAGTTGGGGGAAGTGCTAAGAATGGAGAAATAATTATACAAGGAGACATAAGAGAAAAAGTGATAGGAATTCTAGAGAATGAAGGGTATAATTATAAAAGAGTTGGAGGATAATATCTTACTTTAAAAAGTAATTTATTTGATTAGACTTTGTGCCCAGAGCGGGATTCGAACCCGCACGTCCGTAAGACACATGACCCTCAATCATGCCTGTCTACCAATTTCAGCACCTGGGCGAAAAAAGAATCCCGCAAATGCGGGATTTGATTATTTGTGACCTGGCTGGGGCTCGAACCCAGGACCCTCTCCTTAAAAGGGAGATGCTCTACCAACTGAGCTACCAGGTCTTTCAAAATTGGCTGCAAATATATTACTTTTAATTAAGAAGAAAATTTTCTTAGACATAATTTTACCAAAAGAATCTTGATTACATATAACACTACTTTATGATAAAAAAATCTGTTTATTTGCAGTGAAAAAATTTAATATAATGCTCTATCTTATCGGTTTTATGGGAGTAGGAAAGTCTACAATTGGACTAGAACTTGCTAAGCAATGTAACTTGCCTTTTATTGATACTGATAAAGAAATTGAAAAAAGAGAGGGGAAGGATATTGCAAACATCTTTAAGACAAAGGGTGAGAACTACTTTAGGAATATTGAAAGTATTATTATAAGAAATATTAAACAAAAAAGTATTATTGCTTGTGGGGGTGGATTACCACTATCAAATAATAATATACAGTACCTTCAGAGTCAAGGGAACTCTATTTATTTAAAAGCATCTGAGAAAACTCTTTACAGAAGGCTTAAAAAAAGAATTAATATAAGGCCACTTATCTTCAACAAATCAGATGATGAACTGAAAGAATTTATAAAAAAGAATCTAAAAATCCGAGAAGTTGTATATAAAAAAGCTGATCACACCATCAATATAGATAATCTAAAAAAAGAGCACATATTACGAGAGATACACACCTTGCCCATCTCCCTCTAAAATTACAGAAATATATTCCTGTAAAGTAGTAGCTAAAGAAAGCCCTACATAATCTGCTTTCACTGGATAGCGATTATGATTACGATCTATAAGCACCATAATAGCCAAACGTTTAAGGGGTGTTCCTAAAAAATGTTTTGCAGCATACATTAAGGTTTTTCCTGAATTCAAGACATCATCTACAAGCACAACTACTTTATTTGCATATTCTGTTACTTCCAAGTTTAAATCAACTTCTTTACCATAGGGATTATCTTTATCTAAATTCAGATGAGCTAATTTAGTTTTAATCTTAGATATAGCATTAATATGAGCTGAAAGCTGCTTTGCTAATATCAGACCTCTTGTTGAGATCCCTACAATAACTATATCTTTTTCATATAAGTTTTTCTCATAAACCTGCCAAGCTAATCTATTTAGCTTTTGATTAATCTCTTGGGTGTTTAATATCTTTGATCTTGTTGCCATAAAGCAAATATAAAATAAACCAAGGAACATACATTATTAAATCAGAAAATAAAACTAAAAAACATTAAACTAATTTTCAATAATCTCAAATTCCGTTCTTCTATTTTGGGCTCTTCCTTCATCAGTTTCATTAGATTGAACAGGTCTAGACTGCCCATAACCTTTTGAAATCAATCTGCCCCTATCTACACCCTTACTTACCAAGTAATTCACAACTGCATCAGCTCTTCTTTGAGATAATAACTCATTAAAAGACTTGGTGCCGACATTATCAGTATGACCAGAGATTTCAATCTTTAGACTTGTAATATCAGAAAGAAGGGATACTAGTCTATCAAGTTCAGCATAAGAATCACTTTTCACATCCGATTTACCTGTATTAAAAAAGACATTTTTTAAGGTAATATTACTTCCGACTTGTATATTCTTAAGCTCAATATCCTTGTTTACCATATTAAAACCATCTCCTTTCGGTAAGTCAAAATTCTCTGAATGGAATAAATACCCCTCAGCAGCAACTGCTATCCCATAATTTTCGCCTGAAGGTAAAGAAAGAAGAAACTTACCTGTTGCACTATTTGAAGTAAATGAAGTATATATCTTTCCTGTCTTATTAATTATAATCTCAATTTTAGCAGTAATAGGATTCTTCGTAACTATATCAATTATTCTTCCTTTAAAAACAGTAAGAGACTTCTCTTCAATAGTAATAGGTTCTGCTACAAAATTGTCAGAAACAGGACTGGCAATACTTGCCATTAACTGATCTTCAAAATCATTAGTCATTGGCTTATCTGCACCCCAATAAGTTATTTTATACAAGTCTAAGCCACCTTTACCTCCCCTCCTATTTGAAGCAATATATGCATATCTTCCACTAGCAGTAGCACTATAAAAAAGATCATCATAAGGAGTATTAATAGGATATCCTAAATTTATCGGTTTGCCCCAATGCCCTAGATCATCGACATAAGAAACAAAAATATCATATCCTCCTAAAGAGTTATGGCCTTTGGACGAGAAATACATTGTTCTACCATCTGGATGAATATAGACAGATCCTTCTTGAAATTTTGTATTAACTACTCCTGCACTTTGCCCTTTTCCCCAAATATTTCTTTCTCTATTCATTACTCCTGAAAAATAAATATTCTTATTACCACTATACCCCCCATCAGTAATATAATATACCTTTATATCTGGTGGATCAAAAGAAGCAAATGTTTCATTCTTTTCAGTATTTCCTCCTCTATATCTTTCTCCCATTTTTCTTTTTGGCTCCCCCCAATACTTTCCATTAAGAGTTGACTCATATACATCTGAATCCCCATCCTCATCTTTAAATATCAATAATCTTTGACCATCATACGACAACCCTCCTGAAACATCATCATTAACTGTATTTAATTCTGATAATAATGAAATCGATTTAAAACTTCTACCTTCTAAAGAAGAAAAATAAATATTCTGATCAAATAACCCAAACTCATTTGATTGATTCTTATTTGGTCTATTAGAGGTGAAAATCAATAAACTACCATCAGCAGTCAAACAAGGACTCCAATCATCAAACTCCGAATTTATTACTAGATTATCAATCCAAATCCTATTATTCTGAGATAATAGATCTGGTGCTAATGTACATTCTTTTATATATTTTGTAGTAAGAGTTTCATATTTCTCAATTATCTTCTTTTTTGCATTTTCTCTAAAATACTGATAACTATCAATAGCCTTTTGATACTCACCATCTAATTGTAAGCACATTCCATAAAAGAATGAGAAATCATCAGAGATATTATCAGAAAGCATACTAGCTCTATCAAGATATGCTTTCGCCATTTCTTTTCTATTTGTAAATAACAAGCAACTTCCAATCTTGTAATTGAGCTCAGCATTGCTTGAATTAAACATCTGCGCCTTCTGGTAATAAAAAATTGCCTTCTCAAAGACAATATTTGCATCTTGCATATTAATAATCATTAACAGAGCCTTCTGCCTAAAATCATCAGCAGTTTTTATATTATCTTTTGCTATCTTTAACTCTTCTTTATCTTTTTTGAAGTTAGAAACCTTAAAATCAATATTCTGAGATAATAATAAATGTGGGAGTACTAATAAGGTCAAAAAGAATAAACCTCGTTTTATCTTAATTACAATCATTTACTAAATATTTATTTGCTAAGTTAATTCCTAATTCTTTGGCTTTATCCCAATCACTACAAGCTCCATCTTCATCCCTATTCATTTGCCGCGTTATACCTCTATTTAGATAAGCTTTTGCATAATTATTATTTAATAAAATTGCTTTGTCAAAAGCAGCTAGAGCATCTTTATATCGTTTTTTTTGATGCAGAATAACACCCCTATTATTATATGCAGGAGCATAATTACTATTTAATAAGATTGCTTGATCAATATCATTCTTAGCATTATCAAAATCATTTAACTCAAGATAAAGACTACCTCTATTATTAAAAGCAACAGCATAACTTTCATCCTTACTGATAGCAAGAGAATAATAATTTAATGCATCCTCTGAATTTCCTTTTTTTCGATAAGTACTAGCGAGATTATTGTAAATAAATGCTAAATCTGGATTGAGATTAATTGCAGCAAGATAATCCTCAATAGCTAGCTCATATTTTCCTAATTTACGGTAACAACTTCCTCGGTCATTAAATGATCTTGCTTCGTTATTAATTGCAATTGATTCTGTAAAAGAAATAATAGCATTATCAATATTCCCATTTAGATAAAAAATAATACCCTTTTCATAATATGCTTTCGATTGTTTAGGGTCTTCTGAAATAATAAATTCATAAATTTTAATAGCAAGAGCCTTATCTGAATAAATCGTAGCAAGGAAATATAATGGAGTAAAATCTAAAGAATCTAATTGATAGGCACTATTATAATCAGATATTGCTAATTCAATATTAATATTTTTATAGCATTGAGCCCTGTAAAAATAAGCATCTGAGAAAGTTGAGTCAATCGTAATTGCATTTGAAAAACTATTTATCGCTTGTTCAATATCTAAATTCTCAAAAAAGACCAATCCATCATTATAGGCATTCCTTGAAGCTATTAGCATATTATTATGTTCATTCAATAGATTTATAGAATCTTTGAAGTTTATTTCTGAATCCGTCAAAGTTGTATCAAGCATTATACTATCAGAATTCTGGGAAAATACACATTGAAAACCTATAATTAACACAAATATTAAGAAGAGATCCCTATTCATAAAATAATAATTTTTTAATTCAATAAAAAAACAAAATTACAAGAACAAAATTAAGGTTATAATAAAATAGATATCAACATTTATCATTATTAAATCAAACAAAAAAAAACATAAAGCTTAAGTTAACTTAAGATTTATATTAATATTGAGTAACAGGTAATTAAGAATTTACCATGACACTATGTCATATCGAATATTTCAGTCATTTAACATGAAATATATCTTATTATGATTTTGTATTTTTGCAAAATGAGAATAGACATTATTACAATATTTCCCAATTTCTTCAACAGCTTCTTTGAATATTCAATATTAAAAAGAGCGCAAGAATTTAACAAAGCAAGCATCAATATACACAACCTTAGAGACTATTCCGCTAACAATCAAAAAAGTGTTGACGACTATCAATTTGGAGGAGGAGCAGGCATGGTGATGACCATACAGCCGATTGACAACCTAATAACAAGACTAAAATCAGAAAGACAGTACGAAGAAATAATCTACCTATCTCCTGACGGAGACCAATTAACACAGCAGATCTGCAATACTCTATCAACATATGAAAATATAATCTTACTTTGCGGACACTACAAAGGAATCGACCAAAGAGCCAGAGACCTGCATATAACAAGAGATATAAGTATTGGTGACTTTGTACTTACAGGAGGAGAAGCAGCAGCAGCAATATTAACAGACGCAATTGTAAGATTGATACCAGGAGTAATAAATAATGAGACTTCAGCACTAACAGACTCTTTTCAAGACAATCTACTAGCACCACCAATATACACCCGACCATCTGAATACAAAGGAATGAAAGTTCCAAAAATACTACTCTCTGGAAATCAAAAACTTATTTCAGAATGGAAAGAACAGGAGTCCCTAAAGAAAACCAAAGAGAAAAGGCCTGACTTATTAGAATAAAATTATTTAAGCTATTTAATCGTGAATGAAAAAATATCCGTAATATTGCAAACCGATTTTTAAACCCAATATTAGAAACATGAACATTACCGAAACAATCGCTAAGGAATTAACCAAAAATAGAGATTTACCATCATTTAAGGCTGGGGATAATATTACTGTTTATTATACAATTAAAGAGGGAGACAAGCAAAGAACTCAATTCTTTAAAGGAGATGTAATCCAAAGGAAAGGAAGTGGAGCAACCGAAACATTTACTATTAGAAAAATATCCCATTCAATTGGAGTAGAAAGAATCTTTCCGATCAACTCCCCATTAATTGAAAAAATTGAAATCAATAAAGTAGGTAGAGTAAGAAGAGCAAGAATATTTTATTTAAGAGAATTAACTGGAAAGAAAGCAAGAATTAGAGAAGAAAAATAAGCTCAAAATAAAATTTTTCAATAAATCCTGCAATTGCAGGATTTTTTATTACTCAATAATCTTAAATTCTGTCCTTCTATTTTTAGACCTTCCTTCCTCAGTAGAATTGTCTGCTACAGGATACGACTCTCCATAACCATTAAATGACATTCTATCACTAGAAATACCCTCTGACAAAAGAAGCTGAACCACTACCTTAGCCCTATTTTCTGACAACAACTGATTATCTATCATCTCACCAACATTATCAGTGAATCCATTAATTTCAATTATCAATGTCTTATTCACTCTTAGATATTTTGCAAACTCAACTAAAACCTCTTTAGTCATATCCTTAATCTCAAAAGAGTTATTGTCAAAATACACATCATGTATATTAAATGATTTTCCTTTCTCTAAAACCTGCATACTAATATGAAGATTAGATGGAGAAGAATAAGATGTATCATCAGAAGAAATATATGTAGAGCTAAATGCTAAACCTTCTTTCTTAACAGTAACTAGAACATCATCATCTTTACCTAAAGTCAATGAAGAAATATAAGATCCTGAATCAACCCTTACCTTAATAATCTCTTTCGTATTAATGTTTTTAATCTCTACCTCAATATTATCTAAAATCTGACCATCTTCTTTAAGTAAATCACCTTTTAAAAACAAAACTCTTTCTGGCCTAGCATTATCATGCAAATCAAAAGAATAAATATCCCAACCTCCTACACCCTTTAATTGATTTGATGCGAAATACGCTTTATCACCATCAGTACTAACAAACAAAGAGATCTCATCAGAAACAGTGTTAATAGGATATCCTATATTAATAGGAGTCTGCCAATAGCCTAGAGAATCTTTCCTAGAATAAAAAACATCAAACCCTCCTAAAGAAGGGAAATTAGTTGAAGCAAAGAACAATGTTTTCCCATCTGTATGTAAATATGGTGATTTTTCATACTCACTACTATTTATCTTGTCTCCTAGATTCTTAGGGGCACTCCATTGACCATCATTATAATTTATCTCATACAAGTCCATCTTACCATAACCACCCTTCCTGTCACTAGAGAAGATAATTGTTTTTCCATCTGAAGAGACAGTAGGTTGAGACTCCCAAGAATCAAGCATTGATATATTATCCGGAAAGCTCTGCACTTCCGACCAAGAACCATTATTATTAAACACGTAAAATATATCACAATTTCTATACCCCTTACCATTAAGCTGACACTTTGTATAATATAAAATCTTATTGTCAATAGTTAAACTAGCGCCACCCTCATTTGCCTCTTGATTAAACGGATAACTCAGAGCAGCACCTATACTAAACATCTTATCTTGCTTTGTACTGAAAACAAATTCTTCAATAATATTTGAAGTAATACTTTGCCTAGTCTTCTTAATTGACCTTCTAGTGAAAAACAAAAGCTCCTGATCAGCAGACAAGATTGGCAAGTACTCATCATATTTAGTCGAAACCCCTTTAACTATTACAGGATTAAACTTAACAGGCTGACTTATAATACCAGCAAGAATACTAGCATTCTGATAAAGCATAATAGCATCAGAATAATATGGATCACCAATACCTATATCAATAGCAATTTTTAAATAAGCATCTGCATTTAAATAATCCTTTCTATTATAAGCGATCTCACCTATGAAATAATATGCCTCTGCAGAATTCTGCGGACAAATAGCAATGGCTTTTAATGCTTCCTTCTCTGCATTAAAATAATCAGCTCTCCTCCATAATATTTCTGATCTTAATGAATGGAATATAGCTGACTCACTAACACCTCGTAATCTATCAAACGCATCATAATAAGCTCTTTCCTTAATCAGTCGCTGAACCTTTCTTACCACTCTTTTTTCCTTACTTGTTTCCGGATAACATTCTTGAGCGTCAATTAGATTAAAGCATAAAAGACCTAATAAAAGTAGAGCAACTCGCATTTTAACTCATTAAATCTTCCTCTGTAACTTCTCTTAACTCTCCTTCAGTAGAAGCAACAACAGTTGCAACAGTTGCGTCTCCAGTTACATTTACAACAGTACGCATCATATCTAGAATTCTGTCAACTCCAAATATAAGCGCCAATCCTTCAGTTGGCACATCAATTGCACCCAATACAATTACCAACATAACCATACCTGCTCCAGGAACTGCTGCGGCACCAATAGATGCTAAAGTAGCAGTAAGTACAATTGTAAGTTGTTGAGATAAATCCAACTCAATACCAAACGCCTGAGCAATAAAAACTGCCGCTATAGCCTGATAAAGAGAAGTTCCATCCATATTAATAGTTGCTCCCAGCGGCAATACAAAAGAAGAAACTTCCTCAGAAACTCCTAAATGATCCTCACATCTCTCCATAGTAACTGGCAAAGTTGCTGCTGATGAACTTGTAGAGAAAGCCAGCATTTGCGCAGGAGATATACCTTTAAAAAAATCTAAATATTTTACTTTAGTAAATAACCTTAGAATAAGAGGATATACTACTAATATCATAAGCAACAAACCTAGAGATACTGTCAGTGAATATTTACCTAAAGCTATAAATAAAGATGCACTTGCCCCGAAATCAACTACCAGCCCTGCAAGTAAAGCAAATACTCCGTAAGGAGCTGCAAGCATAATTAAATCAACAATCTGTAATATTATATCGTTTATTCCATCAAAGAACCCTTTTACATAATTTGTTTTCTCATTCGGCAACATTACCATAGCTATACCAAATAGAATTGCAAAAAAGATTACCTGCAACATGTTACGATTACTACTAGCAGATAAAAAAATATTAGTAGGCACAATATCAACAGCAAATTGCATAGGACCATCTTCATTCACATTAGCTGCATCTACAATCTTTTTATTAGCACCTGACTGAGTGCTTTCAGTAACCTCAACACTTTCTTTATCAAAATTAGAACCAGGCCTTACTGTATTTACTAAAAGTAAACCAATAGTTACCGCTATAACTGTTGATGTTAGATAGACTGCAATTGTTTTCCCCCCTATTCTACTTAATTTTGAAATATCCGACAAGGATGCAACACCTTTCACAAGAGAGGCAAATACAAGAGGCACAGCTATTAGCTTCAATAGATTTACAAAAATAATTCCCCAAGGCTTTATCCAATCATTTGTAAAAGAAATCCAACCCATTTTCGATGCTAAGAATCCAAATGCAATTCCTAATACCATTCCAATTATTATTCTCCAGTGTAATGCTAATTTTTTCATTATGAATCTATTATTTTATTCTATAACTATTCTTTTCTCTACTATTCCATTATTGTATATATAAAACAGCGGTTGATTTGTATTTTTTGTTTCTCTTCCTAATAGGTCTGTTACTTTAAGAAGGTCTTTTTTTGTTATATATTCTTCCACACTTGTTCCAGTACAGTTATTACTAAAGAAATGTTGAGGGTCTATATCTGTCCAATTAGTATTAGAAAAAGAAACATCATCTACATTAATACAAGTTAAATCAGGATTATTTGTAGCATAGAAATCAGTACCTATAGCTGTATTATTTCCATTTCTTAAATCAAGAAATACAAGTTGATTACTATGGCAATCTAACCAAGTTAAAGCAATATTTTGAGTTATATCAAGAGTGGCTATCTGATTGCTATAACAATCTAAAGTAACTAAAGCAGAATTATTACTTACATCCAAAATAGTAAGCTGATTGTCTCCGCAATCAATTTCAGTTAAAGCAGTATTATTACTTAAATCTAGAGATGTTATTTGATTGCCTCTGTTCTGTAGAGCTATTAAGTTAATATTATTACTTACATCTAAACTTGTGAGATAGTTATCATAACAGTCTAATTCAATTAAAGAAGTATTATTACTTACATTTAGAGTTGATAATTGATTAGCAGCGCAACTTAAAGAAGTTAGCGCAATATTGTTACTTACATTTAAATTTGTTATCTGATTATAATCACACTCTAAATAAGTTAAAGCAATATTATTACTTATATCAAGGCTTGTAAGCTGATTATATCTAGCTTTTAAATGAGTTAAATTAGAATTTTGACTGATATAAAGGTTAGTGATATTATTACTTTCGCATACAAAATAAGTTAAAGCAGTAAAATCTTCTATACCTGTTAAATCAGAAATATTTTGAGACTGAATATCTAAAACAAGTACTGTGTCGATAGCTGATATAAATACAGAGTCATTTAATGGAATACCATCTCCCATTCCATTTGCTTCTAAATAATTCTCAAAATTATCATCAGGGATATATGTTTTTGACACAATAGCAGCAGAGCTACTTACATTAATATCATCAAACCAGAACTTTTTACTTCTTGTAATTGTATATTTACAAAATACCCCAAAATAATCAGAAGATGTAACGCTATTATCAAAAGCTGTACCTTGTGTAAAGAAAATTCCATTAGTATCTAAAAAAAGCTCCCAATTTCCAACAGAATCTCTTGTAACTTTTACTCTAATATCAGGATTATTAGCAATCAAACTATCAGTACCATCAATAATCTCATTACTATTTGTTCCATTTTGAGTATATAAGCTAACACCATCCGCACTACCTGCTTGTCCAATCCTTACATACATACCATTAAGAGGACTAGATAAATCTATCATATCAGAAACTAAATAAACCTTAGCATAATTATTGCCTGATGGGGGAAAATCTAATCTTACGTTAAATACCCATTCACTATTTGCAACAGCTGAACTTGAAGTCACTAAAGAAGAAGTATTGGCAATAGAATCATTTAAATGCAAGATATTGTTTGAGTCTACCTCAAAATTCCCAACATCACCCATCCAAATAGGATTATTTGTAAAATTACCATCTGAGAAATTATCAGTAAATTGACAAAAAACAATAAATGGCAGACAAAGAAATATAATTAGCAATTTTTTCATAATATTAAATTTTATTTATTTTACTTTTTAAATAATAATCAGTTAAGGTAAGAGCCATCATACTTTCTACAATAGGTACTGCTCTTGGAACAACACAAGTATCATGCCTGCCTTTTGATTCTAATTCAATTTGATTTCCATCAAGATCAATACTTTCTTGTTTTTTCATAATAGTAGCAACCGGCTTAAAAGCTACTTCACAATAAATATCATTTCCATTACTTATGCCTCCTTGTATACCTCCAGAAAAATTAGTCCTAGTAGTTCCAGATTCATCTATAATAACATCATTAGAAACGCTTCCTTTACTAGATGAAATATCCACTCCCCCAAAACCATATTTAAATGCATGTACTGCATTAATACTTAACATAGCTTTCCCTAATTCTGCATGTAGCTTACTAAAAACCGGCTCACCCCATCCTGGAGCTACTCCTGTAGCGATTACCGTAATCTCACCACCAATAGTATCCCCTTCTTTTTTTAGCTGTTCTATTTCAGCTCTCATCATTTCAGCATACTTATTGTCAGGACACCTTAGAACATTATTATCTATAAAAGATAAATTTATCTCATTATAAGATTTATTCATTCTAACACTACCTACTGCACTTACATAGGCGCTAACTTGCACTCCAATAGTAGCTAAAACCTGTTGTGCAATTGCACCTGCAACTACTCTACATGCAGTTTCCCTAGCAGAAGCTCTCCCTCCACCCCTATAATCTCTTATGCCATATTTTTTCTGATAAGTAAAATCAGCATGAGATGGTCGGAAAGATTCTTTTAAATGAGAATAATCGTTGCTTTTAGAGTCTTTATTTTTAATAATAAAACTAATAGGTGTTCCAGTAGTTTTTCCTTCAAATATACCAGACAAAAACTCAACTTTATCTGACTCCTTTCTTTGAGTAGTAATTTCTGATTGACCCGGGCGCCTTCTATCTAATTGTTTTTGTATAAAATCAAAATCCACTGACATTGATGAAGGACAACCATCAATTACACCTCCAATAGCTATTCCGTGCGACTCCCCAAATGTTGTTAATTTGAAAATACTACCAAATGAATTTCCCATATGGCAAATATAACATATTTGGTTAGAGTGAATTTTGTACTTTTGCAGAATCAAATTTACTTATGAAAGTAGTAATCAAGAATATTTCAGAGCTCGTACAAACTGAGAAGTCTCCTAAGAAATGGGTAGCTGGTTTGGATATGAGTAAGCTCAATAACATAAAAGATGCTTTTGTTGAAATTGAAAATAATATTATTACAGGATATGGAAGTATGGAGGAATGGCAAGGAATAGATGATTGGAATAATACTAAAATCATTGATGCAGAAGGAGGGATGGTCTTCCCTACTTATTGCGATAGCCACACTCATTTAGTTTTTGCGGAAAGTCGTGAAAATGAATTTGTTGACAGAATAAATGGATTAAGCTATCAAGATATTGCTAAAAGAGGTGGTGGAATCTTAAATTCAGCAAAGAAATTACAACAAACATCTGAAGATAAATTATTTGAAGATGCGCTTATTCGTTTAAATTCACTCATCAAAACAGGTACAGGTGCTATTGAAATAAAAAGTGGTTACGGATTAACTTTAGAGGCTGAACTTAAGATGCTGAGAGTAATCAAACGTTTAAAAGAAGAATCTGAAATTACTATTAAGTCTACCTTGTTAGCAGCACATGCATTACCTAGTAAATTTAAAGATAATAAAGATGCTTATATGGATCTCATTATTAATGAAATATTACCTAAAGTTTCTGAAGAGAAATTAGCCGATTATGTCGATATTTTCTGCGAAATTGGATACTTTACAGTAGAAGATACAAAGAGATTGCTAAAAGCCGCAAATAAATTTAACATAAAAGCAAAAACACATGTCAATCAATTTAATGCTATTGGTGGCGTAAAAGCATCTGTTGATTTAGGAGCCCTATCAGTAGACCACTTAGAACAAATGAATACAGAAGACTTTGAAGTATTGAAAAATTCTGATTGTATGCCAACTGTTCTTCCTTCTTGCTCCTTCTTTTTAGGGATTCCATATAGCCCTGCAAAAGAAATCATAAAACAAGGTATGCCTTTAGCTTTAGCAACTGACTACAATCCTGGATCTTCACCTTCAGGAAATATGAATTTTGTATTATCACTTGCATGCATAAAACTAAAAATGACGCCTGAAGAAGCTATTAATGCAGCTACAATAAATTCAGCTTATGCAATGGGATTAGAAAAAGATTTAGGAAGCATTAGTATTGGAAAGAAAGCTAACTTATTCATAACAAAACCTATCCCAAGTTATTCATACCTACCATATAACTTTGGTCAAAATATTATTAATAGAGTAATTTTAAATGGTAAAATCCAATAAAAAACCCCTCATTACTGAAGGGTTTATTTATAAAACATAAATAACAAACTACTTATCTCTTCTCATATAATAATAATGGATCTTTACATCTCCTTCAGAGACAATATTAGAGCTGTGGAAAACCCAACCTTTATTAGCAGCAGCATTTACTGCTCCAACCATAGTTTTAAAAGGCTGTTCATTAAGCTCCGTTGACTCTTCATCATTTAACACCCTTCCTAGATCAAATTTAACAATGAGTTTACTCTTAGAGGTCAGTAATCGCTTCACTTTATCCTGTGGAGTTAATACCTGATTCAGACCTATTTTTTTATCTTGATTTATCACAATCTCATAACCAGTAATTGTCATAAACTCATAAGTAGCATTAGTTTTAACAACTTTCTCTGATTTCTTACTTCCTTTCTTAGTTCTCTTTTGTGCTAAAGTAAAATACGGAACCATAGCTACTAATACTAATAAAATTAATTTTTTCATTTTATATTTTTTTAATTAGATAATAAAACGTACAATAATACAAAATATTATTGTCCTCCTAAAATAATTGGAAGATCACCATCACCATTACCTATCACTATAACTTTACTATTTGGTGATTTTGATATTTCCTGCGTTGCTTCTACTCCTTTCCACTTTAACAATTGCGGAGTAATGGTTTGATTTACAATTTTTTGAAATTTAGCAATACCCTTTGCTTCAATCTCTTTTCTTTCTGCCTCTTTTCTAGCTTTATCTATCTTAAACTCATACTCTAGAGATTCCTGCTCTTGAACTAATTTCTTTTCTATACCATTTCTAAGAGTTTGTGGTAATGTAACATCTCTAATTAAGATTGCATCTAAGGTTAAATATTTAGCTTCTACCTTAACCCTAGTAAGTTCCTCGATTTCATCTTCAATAGCTTCTCTTTTTGTAGAATACAATTCCTCTGGCAAATAGTTACCAATAACCTCTCGAGTAACCGATCTTATCTCAGGCTTAATTATACGCTCTACATAGTCTCTACCAATTTGATCATGAAGATATCCAATCTTTTCTTCAACTGGATTATATCTAAATGATAAATCAATCTTAATCGAAAGTCCATTTTTTGATAACACCTCCATTTTCTCAAATGTCTCATGAATCTTAACATCATAGACAAACATGTCATTCCATGGAGCTATAACATGAAATCCCTGCCCATATATAACATCCTTTTCTAATCCTCCTCCAAATTTTTTAAATAATACCCCCTTCTCTCCTGAGTCAATTGTCACAAACATACTTGAGCCAAAAAGGACTATGAATATTAGACCTACTGCTCCCATTACCATTGCCCTAGGCAATCCTTGATTTTCCATAATTTATTTTTTTTAGTTAGTTAAATACTTTAATTATTTTTTATTTATTAATCTTTCTTGTGTTTAGCAATCTGTTTTTCGCTAATATTCTAAACTAATCCGTTATATCTTCTAGTTATCCACTCTACAGAAATTAAAACAAGCAAAATTAATAAAATCGAAGGAATATTTATCAAGCTATCAAGTTTTTCTGTAGTATGTATGAGTTTCTTATTTCTTTCACTTTTATTTAGAGTATTGACCAAACCTTCTATATTATTCTGATAAAATAATTTACCACCACTTATTAATGCAATTTTCTTAAGATTTTGATGATTTGCCACTAAACTTATTTTCTCTAATTGCAATTTCTTAACGTCAAAAATTCCTTTTTTAATAAAATCACTATTCTTAGCTTTAACAATAAAATTATAAGCTCCTGACTCCAATATTCCTGCATTTACTATGTATTGATCTCCTTTCTTTGTAAATTGGAAAATATATTCATGATTGTTAACATCATAGATTCTTAACTCTAACTCCTTATCATTTACTAACTCATAGCTATCATTATACAAGGAGGCACGCATAATAATATCAGAATTCTCATCAATCTTCTTAGCATAATCTATTCTAAAACGACTCTTATCTTCTTGTAATAATAAATACTGACTTAGCTTTGAGAACAACTCATCAAAAGCCTCATTGTTTTGATTAGTTGAGAAATCAAATAATTTCCACCTCCACCAGCCTTCTGCCGTAATAAAAGCTATCTTTCTTGCATTAGATTCTTCTAAAAAAATTACAGGATTATTAGAAATATAACTACCAACTCTCTGATGTAGGATATAATCAACAGCTCCTGTGTTGCGATACTCTCCAAATAAAGAACTTAGTGGCGGAGCAGAAGAGATCAACAACGAAAGATTAGGTGAAAAAGTAAACTTTCTAAAGTCGTCATGCATTGCAACTGCAATATCTTCCATTCCTCCTTTAATAATAAAATTAAGACTAGTCTCCATAACCGAATAGTGATCTTTTTTTGAATTAAAAATGATTAAAGGAAGATCACTTTTAACTAAATCAGATGGTATTTTATCTAAAGAAAATAAAACAACAAGTTGATATTTATCTAGCATAATACCCTCATTAACATCTTTAACATCTACATTGTAGTTTTGATTTTTATCAAGAACACTCTTATAAGCTGAAATATCAGGATGATTACCCCCCTTTAATATAAGTATATTATATCTAGAATCAATTATATCAATATATGCCTTAAACATATTATTACTTAAATTTTTCTCTCCTTGCAACCCCTCAAGTTTAATCGTATAAGTTTGCAATCCTATATTTTCAGCAGTTAATTGAACTACAACACTCTTATAATCATCAATATCTGAAAATTTTATTATCTGATCATGTACTTTCTTGCTTTGATTCCATATTGTTAATCTACTCTCCGCTGAATTAACCAATTTAGATGCTAAAGACACTTCTAAGGGAAAAGAATTCCCTAGAAAAGAAATCTCATTTATTAATACATTGTCAATGCTGATATCCTTATATATATTTGTATCTCCTAAAGCAATAGGGTAAACAGGAAAATCATATGATATAAATTCTGGATTAACACCAGTATTATAGCAGCCATCAGAAGCAAAAACGATAGCTGAAACATTTCTATTCTGATACTTATTATTAAGCTCATAGAAAAGATTTGAATAATTTGTTTTTAGGCCATCGTTATCCTGAACAATCCCTTCGACAACCTTATCAGAGAAGGAATACTTGTGAACATCAAAATCTTGTAAATCATCTTCTAAAACTTTTAATTCAGGATCAACCCTTTCTTTAATAGACTCTGAATGATCTTTTACAATTATAACAATGGGTTGCTCAATTACATTAACATAAGTCTTTATAATAGGCTCCATCAATAAGAAAACTAAAGTACTTATCAATAAACTACGAAATATAAATAAAGTCCAAATAAGCTTATTTGGAGAAATACCCTTTTCTTTGTTATATAAAAAATAAGCGTACGCAAGACCTAATATAATACAAAATACAATATAAATAAATGGTAATTCTGTGTTAATCTCTAACATAAAACTACGTTAGCATCCCCCCACATACATTAATTACTTGTCCTGTAACATAAGCTGATAAATCAGATGCTAAAAATAATGTTGTATTTGCAATATCTTCAGGGGTACCTCCTCTTTTTAAAGGGATCTGTTCTCTCCACGCCTTTACAGTTTCTTCTCCTAATGCTTCAGTCATCTCAGTTTCAATAAATCCTGGAGCAATTGAATTACATCTTATATTACGAGAGCCTAACTCTAATGCTGTAGATTTCGTAAATCCATTAATTGCAGCTTTTGATGCAGAATAATTTGCTTGA